>Ga0116171_10001485_pt1 | contig 23217 bp, 16 predicted proteins | sample AD_JPNHW2_MetaG_FD_89798 | JGI IMG/M metagenome (GOLD analysis project Ga0116171, IMG submission 89798) | Active sludge microbial communities of municipal wastewater-treating anaerobic digesters from Japan - AD_JPNHW2_MetaG | ecosystem: Engineered > Bioreactor > Anaerobic > Digestate | place...
ACATTGTCGTTAAGGTCATCTTCACGGATGCTTACTCTTCCGGCGATATTATTCCGTGCTGATGTCGAAGCAAGAAGCCCTGACACCCTGTCAAATCCCTCCTGATCGCCGACAATAATTGTTTTTCGTATCCTTGAAAACGGATTCTCTGACAATCCAGGATACAGAAATGAAATAATAAGCCTGTATGCCGGCACAGCCATTCCTGCGAAGATCCCTCCAATGATTATTATAGCTCTTGAAAAGCGAAGCTGAAGAGGAAGCAGTGCATAGATAACCAGGATGAAAAGAGAGCCTGCCAGTATCCCCTTCAGGACCTTAAAAACACCCGAAGGTATCCGGTAACCTGTTGTCGATGCTATCGCGGCTACGATAATTATAGAATATGCAGGGACAATCATACCAGTGAAAAGATCAGGATAGGAGTAATCGACACCATACTTGTGGGCAGCCCAGAAAGCTGTTGCCAGACGGTATGACAGGAAGATTGCAAGTGTATCGAACAAAGGAAGAAGCGCTCTTTTCAGGAATTTTCTCAATAAAGAGACTCCTGCACTCAACACTATTGCAGCCTGGATGAAGTGGATAAAACCTTTCATGCTGCCATTCGAAAAATGTTTTCTTACAAAGATCACCATTGCTTTGTAGAAGTTGACGACAGTGTTTACATGTTCCTTCCTGGTGCTTTCACCTTTATAATGGATGATCTGGACCCCCGCGAAATAGTAGTTCCTGTATCCTGCTTTGAGGAGGCGGTAGCTGTAATCGACATCTTCGCCATACATGAAGAATTCCTCATCAAGAGTACCGGTTTTTGACACTGCCTCACTGCGGAGGAACATAAATGCACCTGAGATAATATCTGCCTGTGTCGTTTCACGGCTGTCGAGATGTCCAAGGTAATAACTGTTAAAGAACCTCGACTTCGGGAACAGGTATGCCAGCCCCGACATTTTAAAGAAGGCTGTTCTGGGAGTAGGGAGGGCTCTTTTTGATTCAGGAAGCACTCTTCCTTTTCCGTTTATCATTCTTACTCCTGCGGCTCCGGCATCAGGATGTGAGTCCATAAATTCTATACAGCGCCTGAAAGTGTCTTCTTCAACAATAGTGTCGGGATTAAGGAGAAGAATATACCTGCCTTTAACTTTCTCAAGGGCCTGGTTGTTTGCGGCGGAGAATCCCTTGTTTTCCCTGTTCATGATAAGGGTATACCCTGGAAATTCGCGCCTCACCATGGCACACGATCCGTCGGTTGAATTATTATCGACGATAAATACCTCGCATGAAAGGCTTTCAGATGCCTTCTTTACCGACAACAGGCATTGTTCAAGAAAATACCTGACATTATAGCTGACGATAATGACAGAAAGATCGACTTGGAGATCATCAGCCTTTTGGTGATTTATCATTGCTGATACAGGTTCCTGTTATTAATGGCCCGTCCCAGGGTTATCTCGTCGGTATATTCAAGCTCATCGCCAACAGCAACGCCTCGCGCGAGAGTGGTTACGGGGATATTATATCTGCTGAACTTTTTATAAAGATAGAAATTAGTTGTATCACCTTCCATAGTCGCGCTCAGGGCAAAAATTATTTCCCTGATACCACCGGCAGCTATCTTTTCCTCGAGAGAGTCTATTTTCAGGTCAGAAGGCCCAATACCGTCAATGGGAGATATTATTCCTCCAAGTACATGGTACAAGCCGGGATACTGATGTGTGTTTTCAATAGCCATCACATCCTGGATGTTCTCGACCACGCAGATCATCGACCTGTCGCGTTTTTCATCGCTGCAGATGCTGCATAGATCTGTATCAGATATGCTGTTACATACTTTACAATAGCAAATCTCATCGTGGAGCCTTGTGATCGTTTCGCCGAAGCGTTTCACTTCCTCAGGGTCCCTTTTTAACAGGTTCATCACCAGCCTGAAGGCGGTTTTTCTTCCTACTCCCGGCAGGGATGCAAATTCATTTACTGCATTTTCGAGCAGTCTTGAAGGGAATCCGTTGAAACTCATAAAGGATTATTTCTGCAAAATTAGCTGAAATATTGCTTTTACAAAAGAATGCATTTCACCGGTTACTTTCTTTTTATTATCCTTGTATCCTTATTTGGAGCATATGTCACCATTAATTATCCTGGGAATCTTTCTTCTCTACACAATTCTTCTTTTTGCCGTTACCTGGATAACAGCCAGGAAAGCCGACAGCCAGTCATTCTTTATTGGAAACAGAAAATCGCCCTGGTTTGTGGTTGCCTACGGAATGATAGGAGCATCTCTCTCCGGTGTTACCTTCATGTCGGTCCCGGGATGGGTCAGGGATACGCAATTCAGCTATATGGTAGTGGTACTGGGGTACCTCGTCGGTTATTTTGTCATCGCTCTCGTGTTACTGCCTTTATATTACAGGCTCAAACTCACTTCTATCTATTCCTACCTCGAGCAGAGATTCGGTTTCTGGTCATATAAGACAGGTGCAGGATTCTTTATTATTTCAAGAACTCTCGGAGCATCACTGAGGATGTTCCTTGTTATAAACGTATTACAGGTGTTCGTATTTGATGCCTGGAATGTTCCGTTCTGGGCAACAACACTCTCATTTATTATACTGATCATTCTTTATACCCTGAAGGGAGGGATCAGGACCATTGTCTGGACTGACACGCTTCAGACAACATTCATGCTGCTGGCAGTCATACTTTCGATAATCTATATTAGCAGGGAGATCGGAACTCCTGTTAAAGATCTGTTTGCACAGATAAACGACAGCAGGATAACGAGAATGTTTATTACCGACTGGCATCATGAGAGGCATTTCCTGAAGCAATTCTTTTCGGGTATGTTCATAACAATTACCATGACCGGACTGGACCAGGAAATGATGCAGAAAAACCTTTCATGCAGGAACCTGAGAGATGCCCAGAAGAACATGTTCACGTTCAGCGGGATACTTGTTTTTGTAAATCTTCTGTTCCTTGTTCTCGGAGCATTTCTTCTTTTCTATTCAAAGAGCCGGGGTATAGATGTTGCCATGTCGGATGAACTTTTTCCGACTATTGCGCTTAAGTATTTTGGCCCGATAGCAGGCATCGTTTTCCTTATCGGACTTATTTCTGCAGCCTTCCCAAGCGCTGATGGAGCCCTGACGTCGCTGACCACAGTGGTAAGCATCGACTTCCTAGGGCTGAACAGGAGAAAAGGACTTACTGAAAGCCGCTCAACGAAGATCAGATATGGGGTTCATCTTTCCATAGCCCTTCTTTTCTTTATCAGCATACTTATCTTCAGCGCCCTTAACGACGAAGCGGTGATAGATAAGTTATTCACCATTGCTGGATATACATACGGACCACTTCTGGGACTTTATACTTTCGGGCTCTTCTCGAAAAGGACCGTTAATGATAAGCTGACCCCTGTGATCGCTGTCCTTTCGCCGGTGATCTGCTTTTTCCTCAGCAGGTACTCCGAACAACTCTTCAATGGCTATAAGTTCGGCTTTGAACTATTGCTTCTAAACGGCGCGATGACATTCCTGGGCTTGCTGGCATTCAGCAAAAAAGGCAATAAGACTCCGGTATCAGACCAGGGCCAGCAATAAATCGCTAATTATCTGCCGATTCCCTGTCTGCCTACCTGTGGTGAAGCACCCTGCTGCCCGGTATCTTCCTCGTCGGGTTCTTCGGGAGGTTCCGGATAGATCAGGACTTTGATTTTCTTGTAAGGAATGTTATACGAAATAAAGTAATTAATGCTGTACGCGAATGTACTGCCTCCATTACCATAACCGGGAAAGTAAATTGGTCTCAATTCCCTGGAACCTCCGGCATAGATCATTTTCCGGATATTGATCATCCATCCGATGCTGAAATTCCTGAAGAGCTCCGCCTTAAAACCGCCTGAAACTTCAAGATAATGACACCAGTAGTTATCCCTTGGGATTGATGATGGGACAGATCCCCAGTAATTGTCATGCTTAAGGGTTGGTGTTTCGGCAGCAAACCGGCTGACGCCGTAGCGAAGACCGGCTCCTGCCCAGTATGTTCCTTCAGCCATCTCGGGGCGGAGAAGATTACGGTCGGCGCCGGCTTTAAAGAATAATCCGTCAGCCATGAAACTGTAGTTATACTGTGAATAGCTGTAATCGGAATATCCTCCACCGACGATAAGAGAATATTTTTCATTAAGATCGGCAGTGACATTTGCCTCGAGGTTCAGGATATTCTTATCGGTAAAGAAGAGAATTGGTCCGGATATCTCCAGTGCTGTCCTGATCTTGAGTGTGACATCGGCTGTATCGACAGGTAAATCGGCCTGTTGTGCTGCGGCAGGCATTAAATGCATTGTCAGGGAGATGCTAATAATATATACGAATGTTCTCTTCACTCCGGGTAGTAATTGAGCTTTTGGTAATGGTTATTGTATCAATGATGTTTGTAGTATATACAGGAATCTCGATCTGGTGATAATAGGTATAGCCGCATTCCTTTGACAGCATGTGCAGAGAGCTGGTATAGAAGAAAGAAATTGTGTCGCTGATGCCGTTGATTCTTAAAACAAGGCTGCAGTTCTCTGCCGATGCATCGAGGGGTATAAGTGCCGTGGTGATGTTCCTGCTTTTTGAATATATCCTGGAGGTATCTCTTCCCGCTCCGAACATTGTAAGGGAGTCAGGTGCTGAAAGTTTCTTTGTTGTGTCGAGGAAGAGGCCTGCCTTAACAAAAGCAGTTGTCTCCTCGAAGCATGATCCGGGAGTGCATGATTGCATTAAAAGAGCAAAGGAAACTGAAACTGTGAAAAATATGAGGCGGGTTGTTTTTTTCATCATATTAAAATTTCGGCAGGCCTTTCAGTGTTTCTGTAAGGCCGTTCCTGATCCTGGAAAACATGGTTGCCTCTTTTTCTCCTCCGAAGTAGATATCGGTGATAACGTCCTTATATCGTGTCATCAGGTAATTTCTTCGCAGCTTGAGAGTTGGGGACAGCTCTCCGCTCTGAGGGCTCCATTCTTCGGTAACAAGCCGGAACCTTTTTATCTGTTCGTGTTCGCTTAAATATTTATTAACTTCCTTCACTTCGCGTGAATAACGGTCAATAACCTCAGGTGTTTCAATTAGATCATTATTATCGCGGAACTGGATCCTGCGTTCTGAACACCAGTCGTGCAGGAAGGTGAAATTCGGCGAAATAAGGGCACTGGCGAACTTTTCATTTTCGCCGATAACCATTGCCTGTTCAATAAAGATAGACTCCTTTAGTTTATTTTCAATCACCTGGGGAGCAATATATTTGCCTGCTGACAACTTAAACATCTCTTTCTTCCTGTCTGTTATCCTGAGCCATTTCTCTTCTTCGAAAATGCCGATATCTCCGGTATGGAACCATCCGTCCTTATCGATCACTTCAGCAGTCAATTCGGGAGCTTTGTAATAACCCATCATTATATTTATACCTCTGCAAAGGATTTCGCCATCGTCAGCAATTTTTACCTCAACATTTTCAAGTACAGGGCCGACTGTCCCGAATCTGATCTCGGGTATCCGGAAAGGATTTACGGCAATCACCGGTGATGTTTCTGTAAGTCCGTATCCCTGGATAACCGGAACTCCGGCAGCCCAGAAGATCCTTTCGAGCCTTGACTGCAGGGCAGCTCCTCCTGAAACCACAACCTGTACTTCGCCACCGAGGGCCGCCCTCCATTTGCTGAACACAAGCTTACTGGCAATCCCAAGGCGGAACCTGTAAAAGGCGCTGTTATTATGAAGCCGGTACTTTAATCCAAGGCTTACTGCCCAGAAAAAGATGGTTTTCTTTACCCATGACAGGTCTTTACCCCTGGAGAGGATGTTATCATATATCTTTTCGAGAAGCCTGGGTACTGTATTGAAAATATGCGGTTTTACTTCCCTGGCAGCCTCAGCGACTGTTCCCATGTTCTCGACATAATAAACACTTATGCCCTTGTACTGGAAGTGATAATTCATCATCCTCTCATAAACGTGGCAGAGGGGAAGGAAGCTCAGTGCCCTGTTGCCATAACCGAGTTCATGTGCAGAAGAAGTTGATATGGCATTGGAAACGAGGTTCTTATGCGACAGCATGACCCCTTTGGAATTACCTGTGGTTCCCGATGTATAAATGATCGTTACGAGGTCTTCGGGCCTGGTGTTTTTCTTTATCTCATTAACGACGGGGGCAAATGTTTCTGAATTTTTCCTGCCGGCGTTGATGATTTCCGAGAATGGTCTGACTCCTTCGGCCGGGTCGAATGAAAAAATGGAATCCATAAGGCCCAGTTTTTCGGCCGTTGCTTTCACCTTATTGAAGATGCTTTTATTTCCGATAATTAAGCTCTTGACTTCGGCATGTGTGAGAATGTAGTTGTACTCATCGCTGCTGATGGTCGGATATATCGGAACGTGAATAAAACCTGCCTGTGCCAGGCCCATATCGACAAAATTCCATTCCGGTTTGTTACCTGTGATCGTTGCTATCTTGTCACCTTTCCTGAACCCCATGGAGAGCAAGCCATAGCTTACATAATTGACATTATCGCGAACCTCATCGGTAGAGTATGTCTTCCATTCTTTATCCTGTTTGCCTCCATACATATCCCTGCGGGGATATTTTGATACGTTGAGGTCGATAATATCAAAAGTTCTTGTGATTTCCATTTTTAAAGTTTTTTCAGGTATTCCTCAGCTTTCTTTACAGCATTCTCTATACCGGCCGGATTTTTGCCTCCTGCAGTAGCCAGGAACGGCTGCCCTCCGCCGCCACCTGCTATCTCACCAGCGATAACCTTAATGATTTCGACAGCATTTAATTTTCTACCGGCAACGAGAGTGTCGCTGACCATAACAACAATATTTGCTTTGCCGCCGATAGCAGCGCCGAGTACAAGTACAGTGTTGTCCGACGATCTCCTGGCCTCGAATGCAATGGTCTTAAGATTTTCTGCAGAGTCTGTCTCAATTTTTCCCCTGATGAACCTTATATCCCCGATGATAAGTGCACTGGTTTCGAGTTCTTTCAGGGTGTATAATGCTGCATTATGCTGGTACTTCTCGAGTGTTTTCCGCAGAGAGGAATTTTCTGTAATCAGTTTTTCCACACCATCCTTAATATTGCCGGGGACTTTCAGAAGGGCTGCTATCTCATCAGCATCCCTGAGTTTTTCGCTGATATACTCATCGGCCCGTGAGGCAGTTACAGCTTCTATTCTTCTAATTCCTGAGGCTATGGCACCCTCCGAAACGATTTTAATGATCCCGATGCTTGCAGTTGATTCGACATGTGTTCCTCCGCACAATTCAACAGAGTTTCCGAATTCGATCACCCTTACGGTTTCCCCGTATTTCTCTCCGAAGAGAGCCATAGCTCCCATACTTTTTGCCTTCTTCAGGGAGACATTATCCGTTACTTTACGGTGAAGATTCTCCCTTACCATTTTATTTGCTATCAGCTCAACCCTTGAAATTTCTTCCCTGCTGATCTTGTTGTAATGGCTGAAGTCGAACCTGAGCCTGTCGGAAGTGACAAGTGAACCCTTTTGTTCCACATGGTTTCCCAGGACAGCTCTCAGCGCATAATGTATAAGGTGCGTTGCGGTATGGTTGTTTGCAGTCATCTGTCTTTTTTCGATATCCACAATTGCCTTGAACTGTGATTTCGGGAAAGAAGGGCTTTTTAGTGCAATGTGGATTATCAGGTTGTTCTCTTTTATTGTATCGGTTATCTCTATTCTTTCTTCATCGGAGAGGAGGTATCCTGAGTCTCCTGCCTGTCCGCCCGACTCGGCATAGAAGGGTGTCCTGTTGAGCACTACCTGGCAGACCTCCTTACCTTTTATTCTGACGTTACGGAATTTGCATATCGACACTTCATCCTCGGTTTTTTCATAACCAGTAAATATGGTATCTCCGCTTTCCCTCACAATATTCCAGTCGCCGGCATCGATAGCACCATCTTCGCGCGATCTGTTCTTTTGTCCGAGCATCTCTTTTTCGAAACCTTCGAGGTCGAGCTTCATGCCGTTTTCCCGAAGGATGAGCTGGGTGAGGTCTACAGGGAAACCGTAGGTGTCGTATAGCTCAAAAGCAACTTTTCCCGGGAAGAGGTTTTCCTTCTTCTTCTGCATTTCGGTGATGATCTTTCCTGTCATCTTCAGTCCTTTGCCCAGAGTTTTGAGGAAGGCAAGCTCTTCTTCGTAAATGATTTTCGAGATCTGGTTCTCTGATTTTCTCAGTTCCGGATACTGTTCGCCCATGGTAAGTGCCAGGACAGCTGTAAGCCTGTGAATAAATGGTTCTTCGGCGCCCAGGTAGTTATAGCCATACCTGACTGCCCTGCGGAGTATTCTCCTGATTACATAGCCGGCTTTGTTATTTGACGGCAGCTGTCCGTCGGCGATAGAAAATGCAACAGCCCTGAGATGATCGGCAACCACACGCATGGCAACATCGCTATCGGCAGCGGCACCGTATTTCTTTCCGGTTATCCGGGATATTTCCGAGATTATTGACTGAAAAATATCGGTATCGTAATTTGATTTTACTTTCTGGACCACCATGCAGAGTCTCTCAAAGCCCATTCCTGTGTCGACATGGCTTGCAGGAAGAACCTCGAGCATTCCGTCGGCCTTGCGGTTATACTGGATAAAGACCAGGTTCCAGATTTCAATTACCAGGGGATGTCCTTTGTTTATAAGCTCATGACCTGGTATTGATGCTCTTTCACTGTCGCTGCGGATGTCGACATGTATTTCGGAGCAGGGGCCGCATGGACCTGTCTCGCCCATCTCCCAGAAATTATCTTTTTTTGACCCGTCAATGATCCGGTTCTTGCTCTCCTTAAAGCACTTCTTCCAGTATCCGTATGCTTCTTCATCGCGTGGTACATTTTCATCAGGACTGCCTTCAAATACTGTTGCATAGAGCCTGTCGGGTGCTATTCCCAGCCTCCCGGTCAGGAATTCCCATGCCCATTCAACAGCTTCCTTCTTGAAGTAGTCTCCAAACGACCAGTTACCCAGCATCTCAAACATCGTATGATGATATGTATCATGGCCAACCTCTTCGAGGTCGTTATGTTTACCGGAGACTCTCAGGCATTTTTGTGAATTGGCCACTCTCAGTGATCCGGGTTGTTTGTTACCCAGGAAAATATCCTTGAACTGGTTCATTCCTGCATTGGTGAACATCAGTGTAGGATCATTCTTTACTACCATAGGTGCCGAGGGCACTATATCGTGTCCTTTCGAACGGAAAAATTCCATAAACTCTTTCCTCAGCTCCTGAGAATTCATAATTTGTTGTTTGACTGTCATGTAAATATACCCGTAAATTGGCTTGTAAAATTAATTTATTTGATTTAGATTTGTCGATTGCCAAAGAATAAAATTCGGAATTCAGCCTCGTTTAATGGGGAAACGGAAATACTTTCTCGACCTTAATGATCTGCAATACAAGCAGGTAAGGCATTCTTTTGAAAAGAAGCTGTTATATGCCTTTTTATGGATCGCAGGTTCTGTTGCCTTAACATTGACCTATTATGGCATTTATCAGAAACATTTCGAATCGCCGAAGGAGTATGTGCTGAATCAGCAGATCGAGAGCCTTAAGCTTGAGTACGCCATAGCCAATCTTAAGCTCGATGAGTCGATGAAGGCCCTCACAAGCCTGAAACTTTCCGACGAGGTCAGATACCGTCCTATTCTGCAAATGGACTCTATCCCCTGGTCGATAAGAAACCCGGGATTCGGCGGCGTTGACAGGTTCAGCGACCTTAACTCATATATGAACCGCGATCTGTTAAAATCAACCATGCTGAGGATTGAGGAACTTAAAAACATTGCAAATGTTCAGGATGAATCCTTCAACACAATCCGTGAAAAAGTCGATGAGTGGAAATTCGAAATGGATCACCTTCCTGCAATAAGTCCTGTCGACCCTTCTTTCAGGCTTGGCGACGGGTATGGTTTCCGTGAGAAGCATCCTGTCCTGGGATTTGGACGGATGCATTATGGCCAGGATTTTTCAGTACCCTCAGGAACAAAGATATATGCTACAGGCGACGGCAAGGTTATTGAATCAGGGTGGAACAGCGGTGGTTTCGGGAATCATGTTGTTATTGATCATGGTTATGGACTTATCTCAATCTATGGTCACCTGAGCGAGATCAAAGTTCCGGAAGGAATTAATGTGAACAGGGGCGACCTTATCGGTCTCAGCGGAAGCACAGGCACCTCCTCCGGCCCGCACCTTCACTACCAGATTAATAAATATGGATCACCTGTAAAAGCAACAAATTTCTTCAACAACGATATCACACAGGAAGAATTCTATGAAATGATCCAGGCCTTCGGATCAGATTCAATGTTAAGATAATCTGTTTTGATTTGATTATCTTTGCACAATTATGCCAAAATCGAGATACAGGTTTAACCCGGACTCACTGAGCTTCGACAAGGTAAAGCTCGGATTCAGAGCTGTACTTCTGCGCAGCCTGGCATACCTTGTGGGATCTCTTATTGTTGCTGTTGTCTATTATGTAATTTTTGCCGCATTCTTCGACAGCCCAAAGGAAAAAGCATTGCTTCGCGAAATAGACCAGCTGACCCTTCAGTATGAAATCATACACCGCGAAATGGACAACCTGAACAGGGTTGTCGTTCAGCTCGAGGAAAAAGACGATAACCTTTACAGAACTATTTTTGAGGCAGAACCTATCCCTGTAACTCAACGTGAAAGCGGAGTGGGAGGCATTAACCGTTACAAAGACCTGGAGGGCTATAACAACTCAAATATTGTAATTGAAACAACAAAGAAGCTCGACAACCTGAAAAAGAAAATAGTGGTCCAGTCAAAATCCTACGAAGAACTCTACGACCTGGCCCGCAGAAAAGAGGAGATGCTGGAATCCATACCTGCCATAATGCCTATCTCCAACAAGGACCTCACCCGCACAGCCTCCGGATTCGGACCAAGGGTTCACCCTATCTACAAGATCATTAAGTTTCACGCAGGGATGGATTTTACAGCACCCACAGGTTCGGAAATATATGTTACGGGCAACGGAACTATCGAGGCGGTAAATTCATCAGCAAGGGGACTGGGGAAACATATTATCGTTGATCATGGTTTCGGATATAAATCGATATATGCTCATCTCGACGATTTCAATGTAAGAAGAGGACAGAAAGTGGAACGGGGAGATGTTATTGGATTTGTCGGTAATACAGGGACATCAGTGGCTCCGCATCTTCACTATGAGATAAAGCTCAACGGAAAGAATATTGATCCGGTTAACTATTATATGAACGACCTGACAGCTGCTGAATATGACAAGATGATAGAAATAGTGTCCAAAACAGGGCAATCATTTGACTAGGCTTCCAGGCTTCCCATGAAAAAATACTTTTCTTCCCTGATAATATTAATATTGCTGACAATCAGTGTTTTTTCGCAGTCTGATACCATCCTGAAAGATACCACTCTCTGCCGAAAAGAGATCATAATTACTGGAGTTGGCGATATAATGCTCGGAAGCTCTTTCCCTTCAACACGTTTCCTCCCTCCTCATGACAATCCGCTTCTTCTTCTCGGCGACCTTGCCGACACACTGGCTTCATCGGATATAACTTTTGGAAATCTTGAAGGTTCTTTCCTCGATGACGGAGATCCGGTAAAACGCTGCAAGGACACAACCATCTGTTATCTTTTCAGGATGCCTGAAAGATATGCAGGCGCCCTCGCTTCATCAGGATTTGATTTTCTGAGCCTTGCAAATAATCATTTCGGCGATTTTGGCTATCCTTCAAGAAGGAAGACAATGAGGATACTGGATTCTCTGGGGATAAAATACGGTGGACTTGCAGAATATCCCTTTTCGTATCTTTACAGGGACTCGGTACTTTATGGTTTCTGTGCATTTGCACCAAACGCAGGCACAGTGAGCATTACACGAATCGATGAGGCAGCAGCTATTGTAAGGAAGCTTGCCGACACCTGTGATATCGTTATCGTTTCATTTCATGGCGGAGCAGAAGGTGCCGATCATCAGCATGTGACGCGCGATTATGAAATGTTCTATACCGAAAACAGGGGTAATGTATATAGCTTTGCACACACGATGATAGATGCAGGCGCTGATATAATTTTCGGGCATGGACCTCATATCACCAGGGCTGTGGAAGTTTACCGCGACCGTTTTATTGCATATAGCCTGGGAAATTTCTGCACCTACGGAAGGTTCAACCTTACCGGTCCAAACGGGATAGCCCCTCTGGTAAGGATCACTGTCGATACAGAGGGAAGGTTCAGACACGGCACCATAATTCCTGTATTCCAGTTATATCCCGGAGGAACCAGGATCGATCCTTCACGACGGGCGATAAGTAAAATCAAGGATCTGACAGCTGCCGATTTCCCTGAAGCAGTGATTTCAATAAGTGACAAAGGAGAAATTAAATATAAATAGTGCCATGCCCTATAAGGAAAAACCAGTCGAGAAGCTCTACTATACAATAGGAGAGGTAGCCACAATGCTCGATGTACCTGTATCAACGGTACGATACTGGGAGAATGAGTTCGACATCCTGAAGCCAATGAAGAACAAAAAGGGTAACAGGATGTTCTCACCTTCCGACCTGAAAAACCTGAAGATCATACATCACCTCCTGAAGGAGGAGGGAATGACACTTCCGGGTGCAAAGAAAAGGCTGACGGGTAAATGGGAAGAAACAGATTATAAGTACGAGGTCGGTGAATCGCTTCAGAAGATCAGGACTTTGCTGCTCGACTTAAGGGATAGTATATGAAACTCAGGGAACTGACAATATTTCTCGATAGAGTCATACCTCTTTCATTCCAGGAGAGTTATGATAATTCCGGGCTACAGACCGGCTCACCGGATAAAGAGATCAGCTCAGCGCTTCTTACTCTCGATGTCACCGAGGATGTGCTGGATGAGGCTGGTTACAACGGTTGCGATGTGATAATATCGCACCATCCTGTTATTTTCGGTGGTCTGAAGCAATTAACAGGAAAAACGGCAGCAGAAAGGATAATACTGAAGGCAGTCAGGCAGGACATTGCGATATACTCGGCACATACCAACCTCGATGCTGTAAATGGAGGTGTAAGCATGAAGATGGCTGAGAAGCTGAAACTCGAAAATATCAGGGTTCTCGTGCCGCTTCAGAACAAGCTCATGAAACTTGTGACCTTCATCCCTGTAAAGCATTTTGAAAAGGTTACCAGTGCTCTCTTTGAAGCAGGAGCCGGTGTCATCGGAAATTATGACAGGTGTGGTTTTTCTGTTCCCGGTACCGGAATATTCAGGGCCGGAGAAGGTACTGATCCTTTTGCCGGGGAGAAAGGAAAGGATCACCAGGAGCAGGAGGTGAGGTTTGAAACAATCCTTTATTCACATTTAAAAAGCAGGGTATTGAAGGCACTTTATGAGGCACATCCTTATGAGGAACCTGCCTTCGACTTTTATATGCTTGATAATGATAATTATATGGCAGGAATGGGATGTACCGGTGAACTAGCCGTTGAGGCAGGAGAGATGGAATTCCTTGAGATGCTGAAGAATGTTTTTAATCCTGCGCATATCAGATATTCGAGGCTCAGGGGCCGTAAGATCAGAAAGGTGGCACTTTGCGGTGGAGCCGGAGGTCAGCTGATAGGAGATGCAATAGCTTCAGGATCAGATGTATATGTGACAGGAGATATCAGATACCACAGCTTTCTTGATTCAGGAAGCAATATCTTGCTTGCTGATATAGGACACTTTGAGAGTGAAAAATACTCTCCTGAGATTCTATACGATCTAATTATCAAAAAATTCCCTACATTTGCACTCCGGTTTTCAGACGTAAATACGAATCCGATAAACTTTTTATAAGATGGAAAAGAATAAATCACACGAAGCTGAGATACCTGTTGAGGACAGGTTGCGTGCATTGTATAATCTTCAGCTTGTTGATTCAGAGATTGACAAGATCAAGACGCTTCGCGGGGAGCTTCCCCTGGAGGTGCAGGACCTCGAAGATGATATTGCAGGACTTGAAACAAGACTGAATAACCTGAAGGAAGAGGTATCGGCTCTCGATAAGAATGTACAAAAGAAGCACCAGGAAATCACAGATTCTGAAACCCTCATTAAAAAATATGAAGAGCAGCAAAAAAATGTGAGGAACAACAGGGAATTTGATTCATTGTCGAAGGAGATTGAATATCAGAACCTTGAGATCGAGCTTTATAATAAGAAGATCAGGGAATTTACCGCACAGATTGAAGAAAAGAAGATATTATTAAAGGAGTCGGAGGGCACTCTCGACGAAAGAAAAGCTGACCTGGAAACGAAAAAGGCAGAACTCGATGAGATAATATCCGACACGCAGAAAGAGGAGGAAGGCCTTTACAAAAAACTTGAAAAGGTTCAGAACCTTATCGAAGAGAGGCTTCTCACAGCCTACAAGCGTATAAGATCAAATGCAAGGAATGGTCTGGCTGTTGTACCTGTTCAGCGTGATGCTTGCGGCGGATGCTTTAACCAGATACCTCCACAGCGCCAGCTCGATATCAAATCGAGAAAGAAAATCATCGTATGTGAGTACTGCGGGCGTATTCTTGTCGATGATGAAATTATTAAGGAAGGAAAGATCTGAAATTGAAGAACTCATATTAAGGCCGGCCACCAGTGACCGGCTTTTTTATTTAACTTTACATAAAAGAGCTTTTTCATGACGACTGACATATTCAGACGATTGATAATGCAGGGTATACCTTCAGCGCTGCCGCACCCACGGCCTTTCGACAACAGTATCAATCATGCCCCCAGGAGAAAGGATATCCTTACAAAAGATGAGAAAAAACTGGCTGTGAGGAATGCGTTAAGGTATTTTCCGGGAGAGTTTCATAAGGTGCTCGCAATTGAATTTGCTGAAGAACTAAAGGATTACGGAAGGATATATATGTACCGTTTCAGACCTGAATATGAAATAAAAGCCAGGCCAATAGACGATTATCCATACCGTTCCCGGAATGCAGCCGCAATAATGATGATGATATCCAACAACCTCGATAATGCTGTTGCACAACATCCTCATGAGCTTATCACCTATGGAGGCAATGGAGCTGTTTTCCAGAACTGGGCACAATATCTTCTGACAATGAAATACCTGTCAGAAATGACTGATGAACAGACGCTTGTAATGTACTCGGGTCATCCCCTGGGTCTCTTCCCCTCACATAAAGATGCCCCGCGGGTCGTGGTGTCAAACGGCATCATGGTGCCAAACTATTCTTCCAGAGACGACCTGGAAAGATTCAATGCCCTTGGTGTAACACAGTACGGACAGATGACAGCCGGTTCATATATGTACATAGGTCCTCAGGGTATTGTTCACGGCACCACCATCACCATTCTGAATGCTGTGAGGAAAACTTCCGGCAGGGAGGGAGCCCGTGGAGGAAAACTCTTTGTATCGTCAGGATTAGGAGGCATGTCTGGCGCACAACCTAAAGCAGCCAGTATCGCAGGAGTTATATCGGTAATTGCCGAAGTTAATTACAAAGCGCTGAAAACGAGGTACGAGCAGGGGTGGATCGATGAAGTGACTGAGAATGCCGGTGATCTTGTCAGAAGGGTCAGAATAGCTAAGGAGAAAAAAGAGACAGTTTCTATTGCTTTTCATGGTAATATTGTGGAGGTATGGGAAACGTTCGCCGATGAAGATATTTTTATCGATATAGGCAGCGACCAGACATCCCTTCATAATCCATGGGCAGGAGGCTATTATCCTGCTGGTCTCTCCTTTGAGGAGGCTAACACAATGATGGCTGCCGATCCTGACCTTTTCAGGAAGCATGTAAAGAAATCGCTGGTAAGACAGGTTGATGCTATCAACAGGCATACGGCAAGGGGGACATATTTTTTCGACTACGGGAATGCCTTCCTCCTTGAAGCATCAAGGGCTGGTGCAGATATCCTGAACCCTGATGGTGAATTCAGATACCCCTCCTATGTACAGGATATTATGGGGCCGGTCTGTTTTGATTATGGTTTCGGACCATTCCGATGGGTATGCTGCTCAAATGATCCCTCCGACCTTGAGAAAACCGATTCCATTGCAATTAAGGTAATGGAGCGTCTGCTGAAGAAGTCACCTGCCAGGATCAAAGAACAGATGACTGATAATATTCACTGGATAAGGGAAGCAGGAAGGAACAGGCTGGTAGTCGGATCGCAGGCAAGGATCCTTTACACCGACGCTGAGGGAAGGATTGCCATAGCCTCGGCCTTCAATAAAGCAGTGAGGGACGGTATAATAAAAGCTCCTGTTGTTATCGGCAGGGACCATCATGATGTTTCAGGTACTGATTCTCCTTTCCGGGAGACATCAAATATTTATGACGGATCGAAGTTCACAGCCGACATGGCTGTTCAGAATGTTATTGGTGATTCATTCCGCGGGGCAACATGGGTTTCACTACATAATGGCGGCGGCGTTGGCTGGGGCGAGGTTATCAACGGTGGCTTCGGAATGGTGCTTGATGGTTCCCCGGCTACCGGAAGAAAGCTTAAAATGATGCTTCACTGGGATGTTAATAACGGTATTGCACGAAGAAGCTGGGCACGAAATGAAGGGGCAATGTTTACACTTAAGAGGGAAATGGAGAGGACACCGGGAATGAAAGTTACATTACCTAACCTGGTGGATGATAATTTAATTAATGATATTTTAAAGTAAGAACATTTGAACATTCGAACTCAGAATGAAGAAGTTCTGACTTCTTGCTTCGAAGGTCTGGATTCATATTCGTTGTTTTAGGTGAAAGACATCCAGAAATCAAGAAAACTTTATTGTATCAATGGTTTTTCATTGGAAGTATTATTGTGATGTGCATTGAAGACAGAATGACCGGCTTTTAAAAATGTTTTTAGTTCATCTTACTGATCCATAAGCCGGGCCTATAATGACAGGTTTCTTAGCCACGGATGTGGCGTCAGAAGAATAACCCCCGAGCGCCAGCCGGGGGTAAATTACCACTACTGATGCTGAGCCCTGAAAGGGCGTAATATTTGTAATTGTTGATTATTTTTACTACCTTAGTATAAATCTCGTTGTATTAACCTTAAAACATGTGCTGATATCAGGTTATTGGAAGTATCTATATCACATTGTAACACGTATCAGGAATAGCCGATACTTCCCATGATATTCACATAACGCTCCTTCAGAGCTAAGAAGCATCTGGTTGCTCTACCACCGGCTGACGCCGGGGGTTATTCATATATTCGCTCTTTCAGAGCTTAGGTTATGAGTTCTTATTTCTTTTCGATCAGAACCGAGGCAATCGCCACGACGCCTTCTTCCCTTCCTATAAATCCCATTTTTTCTGCGGTAGTGGCTTTGATGGAGATATCCCCTGGTGTTGTTTTGAGGATGGCTGCTATTGTTGATCTCATTTCCGGAATATATCCGGCTATTTTTGGTTTTTCAAGGCATACTGTGCTATCGACGTTTACTACCATGAATCCTTTTTCGCTAATGATGCTTAAAGTTCTGTCGAGTAAGATTTTACTGTCGATGTTTTTGAAGGCTGCGCTGTTATCGGGGAAATGGAAGCCAATGTCGCCGCTGGCCGATGCTCCGAGCAGGGCATCGCAGATAGCATGGAGCAGGACGTCGCCGTCGGAATGGGCAATACAACCTTTTTCTGAAGGGATCAGGATGCCTCCCAGCCAGAGATCACGTCCTTTTTCGAGGCGGTGAAAGTCGATCCCCTGGCCTGTTCTGAAGTTCATCGGGCTGCCTGTGTTACCTTTCTCAGGGCGCTGCTGTCGAAGGAGAGGGAAAACCTCAGTGTCCTTGCAAGCGGATGATTTAAGGTGAGGGGCATCAGGTATGAAAAGTCGATGGTGAAGCCGCTCATTCTGAAGCCTGCACCTGCCGTGAAATACTGTCTTTTACCCTTGTAGGCGTTTTCATGGAAATAGCCTCCTCTGAGGGCAAAAATATTATTGTACCAGTATTCGGCTCCGTATGAATATGTTATTTCATGAAGTTCTTCAATAAAGCCGCCGGGGGCATCTGCAAATGATGTAAAGAGAGCTTCAGGAACAGAGATGTTTTTGTCTTCAGTAAGTGTGGAATCGGGTGTTGGTACCAGCAGCTTGTTAAGGTCGATGGTGAGCATAATTTTATTGAAGCGGTCGAGGTCAAGTGTCAGTGCCGTTCCAAGCCTAAGGTTCATGGGGATAAAATCGGAGTATGTTTCGGTGTAACTCATCTTCGATCCAATGTTTGAGATATTTCCGCCAAGAGCCAGAAGAGACTGTTTACCGAACATATCGATTTCCTTATGGTAATAGCCTGAGATATCGGCGGCAATCGAAAGTCCAGGTTTTGTGTCTTCTCCGTCTATCTGGTAGCCATGAGTAAGATTGGAGTATATAAATCTGAAGGCAACGCCTCCCGAGAAGTTATCAGAGAAGAGTCTTGAATATGCCACATCGGCTGACCATTCATTAGGATTTACCACCAGCTGAACAGCTCCGGTCTGGTCAGTAAAGTCGATCTTTCCGTACGACGAATAGATAAGGCTTGCACTGAGTACCTGTTTCTTGTCGAAGCGGTAATAGCCTGACAGATAAGCAATATTTATATCGTTGACCATTGCTCTCAGCCATGGGATGTAAGAGATTGCAGTTCCGTATTTTCCATCGATAAATGCAAACTTGGCCGGATTCCAGTGCATACTGTAAATATCAGGCGTTGTTGCAACTCCTGCATCGCCAATAGCTCCTGCCCTCGAGTCAGGTGCAATGGTCAGCCAGGGAACCACAGTCTGGATTGGATTATAATCATACTTGTCCTGTCCATAAGTGTTGCCTGCAAATGCAATGGCAGCCAAAAACAGGATAAGGTAAATAGGCAATTTTTTCATTATCATTCCTGTAAATCTGAGAAGTGCAAAGATAAAACAAATTTTCAGCTAAAATATTGTGTAAAACTATAATATAATGATTCTTCCTGATGCAGAGGCCTTTTCTCCTTCCCGTGTTATGACACTAACAGTATAAGGATAGATTCCCTTCGCGACCCTTGTTCCGCTGCTGTTATTGCCGTCCCATTCAACAGGCGACAGCTGGTAACCTGTCGAAAATCCGGTTTTTTCAATCCGTCGAATGATCTTTCCTGTAGCATCATAGATTGAAATTACCATCATCATTTCTGTATCAGCCCTGTTATGGCCGGCAGTGATCTTAGTATTGTCGGTAACAGGATTTGGGTAGTTGATCAGATTGGTTAACAAGAATTTCCCGTCGGTCTCAACCACAAAATGAATTATTTCTTCCGACGAATTATTAAAATTGTCCCATGCCTTTAATTTCAGCGAATGGCTGCCTTTTGAGAGATCAGGAAGATCAAAAGCTACACTTCCTTTTATAAAACTGTCGAAATCATTCTCGAAGAAGTTGTTCAGGACAAATGAATTCTTCGGATTATTATCGAGCGAAGCTGTCAGATCGTGGCCAATTCCTGATCCAGCCGTATTTATGCCTCCAGGATCTTCTATGATGGCAAGCATTCTGGGATTAGTGCCGGTGATACCTCCGTTGCGGAAGAGGGTATCATTCATGAAAAGCCTTATCGCCGGTCCTGTTGTGTCTGATACATCAGCATTTGCGAATCCCCCCACAACTATGTCGGACCAGAGGCCGTTCATATCCTTTTCAGGGTTAAAAGCATAATAGCTTATTTTTCCTTTTCCGTATGAATAGTCTATATCTCTCGGGACAATAAATGAGAACCTGAATCGGCCATTTACTGCTTTTGTCTTGCCACTGAAAATTATATTATTGTATAACGAAAATTTTATTGTCATTCCGCCGTCATTTGCCAGTGTTCTGACACCCGATGGTTTCTCATAAACAAGAGGATTTACTACCCCGTTGAAATCGTTCATCATATTCCCGTCATTGTCTTCAACATGACCCGATATAGTAATATATGTAAGGGCTTTAAGCGTGTCGGCAGGTAAATCAGCAGCCACTTGATTTATAGAATCAGTAACCACTTTCCCGTGCCATGGATATGCAAGCCGTAATGCGGGATCGCCGAGGAGTGAAAAGTTACGTTTGTTTGAGCCGTTGCCTGAATTTCTTTTGGCTATCCTGATAATATCTCCCAGGCGCAGGGCACTTCCGTCGGTATCCCTGTCAAATGCAGTTTCGTAAATATTCTTGTTCAGGAAATAATTTGGCGCTGAGTAAACGACCCTTGTGGTCGACATAAGCGCAATTGCGCCTCCGTTTTCGATCAGGAGTACCATTTCGCCTGCCGAGGTCCTTTCACTTCTTTCGCGTGTAAAGAGGTTTGTCTCGATATCATCAAAACGGCTGAATTCGCATGTGGCAGTAATAAAAAGAGGGAGCCTGCTTCCGTTGTTCCAGCTTCTGATATCATCTGTTTTCATCACTCTTTCGTGAGCCAGCCCGGTTTCACTGCCGTGGCCCACATAATTGAATATCAGGCATCCTGTGTTTATTCGTCCGTTTATTGCTGTGTTGACTTCAGGGTAAGACTGCCCGTTGGCAGTGGTTGTCTGCCTGAATGCATCGAGATAGATCTTGTCGAGGTTGAAACCAGGAACACTGTCCTGCAGAAGCCTTGATAGACCTTCTGCATCAGCGACATGTGCATTGCCGTCTTCATCGTCGGCAGTGATACAGATGACATTCTTCCAATCGCCGTTATTTGAGGGATCGAGGTATTTTTCAATCTTCCGGATAATAATTCCTGCCTCTGTTGTATCCGATACCGGCAAACGGCCAATGCCCAGATCCTCAGTCCCTTCAGCTTCACCTTCGCCATCTTCCAGAAGACCATAAAAATCATCTGAGGTAAACGATGATACAATTACGTTAGAGACCTGTGACTGGTAAGTAGGAATGAAATTTGGATTTCCGGGAGGCAGAGTTCTGTTCTCCACCGATCCGTCTCCGAAAAGAAGCAGGTATTTCAGAGGATGCTGTGATGATAACTGCTTCAGGTATTTCATTCTTGCGAAGTTCCTGATGGCTGCTATATCGCGTGTGCCTCCAGAGAATTCATTATAGATCTCTTCCGGTGTTACCACCAGTGAGATGAGTCCGCTGTTCTGTGAGTGGATGTCGGCGAGTTTCTCTGCATGCTTCCTGAAGAGCGGATGTGTTACTATTATCATATCAGCTTCGTGAGAAGAATGAAGATCCTGGTTGGAGATATTCCCTGATCTGATAATTGGGGTCAGAAAACCAGATTCGTTAAATACGACGAATTTTCTGAGTGAGTCTGTCGATGCTTTAAATGAAAGGTTATCACCGGTCCTGTCGTATGTGACAGCTTTTGGAGAGGCGGCAGATGAGATGTCCCATATTTTCACCGACGATGAAGACGATGTTATATTAAACCCGGTAATTCTTCCCGGGCTTACCGACCTGTAGTCGGCACAGAACATGGTTGTGCCTGTAAAATTATTTGCTTTTCTTGCATGCAGTGTAATGTAGTCGAGCCATCCTGAAGATCCTGGCTCTCCGTTATTAAAGTATCTGAATGTAAAAGAAGGTGTTGACGATGAAGCATAAAAAGATCCGGAAGAGTCAGCTATCTGTGCGTATGTTCCGGTGTAGTTTAACATATTCACGTTACTTACCTGTATGCTTTTATGGAGAGTTGCACCCTCATAAAACCTGAACATTGTATAGACTGCCGACCTGGCCAGAGCCCTTATATTGTATTTTATTTTTTCGGAAGTGATTAAGCCGGTGAATCCCGGGTTAATATTCAACCCTCCGGATGATGGAACAGTCTGGTACCACTCTCTTCCCGATTTAATAAGATTTTCATTATCAGCTTCATGAATGAAAAGAGCATCGGATGAGGAGGATATGTATGTTGGAGTTCCTGCCTGTGGTGGTGAGGATGTAACAAATAATCCGGAGCCTCTGCCGGATGTCAGGAAGTAAAAAGCAGTGTCGGAATAATTATGTTTTACATAGAAGTATTTTTCATTTTCACCATCATATTTCCACCTTCCTGTACCCTGTCCGAAGAAAAGAAGATAATCACCGCTGTTGAAGATGCCGTCGCTTCCTTTTTCGATGTAGATGGCTACTTTCTGCAGATCGTCATTTGCCGTATTATCGTTATAGTAGGATAATTGTCCGTTATTATTTGCAAAGATCCTTGGTTCTGAAGGATTTTCCAGGCCTATTTCCTGGAGCCTGGTAAAATCGATGCGATAGATACCATCGACTGTTACAGCAATCTTAAACCATTGGCCGTCAGCAAGAACCGATGAAGATGCGAATTCACTTCCGGGAACCTGTGAATAAAGGCACCTGGTAACAGTTGATGCCAGCAGTAATGCTATTTGAAAAAATCTTGCCATCTTTCCGGGCAAAGATAGGAATGTGTTTGTGAAAAACAGGTTTAAAATAATAACGGATAGTGTGCGTTGATATTGCAGGAATGAAGAGGTGCCTGATATATAGCTGCCGGGTAGTGTTTTTTACGTTTTTGTGCGGATACATGCTCCATGGGCAGGAGGTGCCTGACTACCAGTCAGTCATGATCACGAATCCTGCCGTCAGCGGATCAGCAGGCGACGGCATATTGAGGTTGTCGTACAGGAATTTATACCCGGGAAACACATTCGACTTTCATGCGGTAAGTTTTTCGTATGACTCATTCTTTCCGGAGCTTCACGGAGGTGCCGGATTGTTTGTGTCAGATGAATACCTGGGAGGGATAATCAATAACCTGACGGGCGGGCTCTCATATTCGTATATGTTCCAGGCGACTCAAAAGATTTTTATAAGTGCGGGTCTCTCTGCTTCACTGTACCACAGGGGTTATGACTGGAGGAATGCAATATTTCCTGATCAGATAGATCCTCTGGCAGGTGCAGTAATACCTTCGGCAGAAGTAATTGCCCTGAAAGGAAAAACTGTCTTTGATCTTTCAACGGGATTTCTGTTTATGACAGGCAAATTTTTCGGAGGTTTTTCGGTAGGACATCTGACGGAGCCCGATCCTTCACAGTCTGACCTTTCGGACGGCAGACTAAGAAGGACTTTATATGTTCATGGAGCAGGTGATTTCAGCCTGAACAGTGAAAAAAAAATAAGGTTATTACCTTTCGGAAATCTGTCGG
>Ga0116171_10001486_pt1 | contig 23198 bp, 21 predicted proteins | sample AD_JPNHW2_MetaG_FD_89798 | JGI IMG/M metagenome (GOLD analysis project Ga0116171, IMG submission 89798) | Active sludge microbial communities of municipal wastewater-treating anaerobic digesters from Japan - AD_JPNHW2_MetaG | ecosystem: Engineered > Bioreactor > Anaerobic > Digestate | place...
CGGCTACAAGAAAATTGATGTAATCCAGATCCGTTATTACTCGAGAGGTAACCACGACGTTATTCTCTGTCCTTCTTATATTTTGATCTGCCGGTTTGTTCTTCCAACTGCGTAAGTCCTATGGTGTAAGAACAGGACAAACGTATTTTTCAGCACGGACTTTCCGTATAAATCCGGCCTGGCAAGGGAGAGGTCAAGGTATTCATTCCAGATCTCATCCACATCCTGCTGCCTGCAGAACAGCAAAAAATTTTCAGATGACAGGTAATTCTCAACGGGCAGGGTAAATAAACGGCCAGCCAGTTCTTTTATCCCATTTTCAGTCTCCCTTTGCATATCCACATTCTCCGGTTGGTACCTATCGCGATTCGGACTGGGAAAATACCTGCCGTTGGTTCTAAAAAGTGTTTCAAAACCTGATTCCTGGAAAACAGTTGATAAAATGTACCGTATAATATCGATGATGTGATGGTATTGGGGAAGACTTACGATGGAAACCGTGAGGCTCGTTTGCCCATTCAACCGCATAGCCTGCCAAAAGAACTGCTCCAAAAAGCAACGATCGATGTGAAAAATGTCATTCTCGTTCTCAGCGGGAAAGGCGGAGTCGGGAAATCTACGGTTTCTGTCAATCTCGCGTTTGCTCTTGCAAACCATGAGAAAAACGTTGGCTTGCTCGACTTGGATTTCCATGGCCCGAACATCCCGAAGATGCTGGGTATTGAAGACAAGCGGGTGGCTATGGTTGCAAATGCTATCGAACCTATTCATGTAACCGGAAACCTTGCGGTCATGTCGATAGCATTTCTTCTCGCGGACACAAGCACACCGGTTATCTGGCGGGGGCCGATGAAAATGAGTGCGATTAAGCAGTTCCTTAACCAGGTGAACTGGAGATCACTTGATTATCTTGTTGTTGATCTCCCGCCGGGAACCGGTGACGAGGCGTTAACGATTGCGAAGCTTGCTCCCAACGTGAAAGGAGCTGTTATCGTGACTACCCCACAGGATGTTGCGGTCCTGGATGCAATGAAGGCGGCAAAATTTATCGAGAAAATTCATGTGCCTGTCATTGGGGTCATCGAGAACATGAGCGGGATGATCTGCCCCCACTGCGGTGGCACGATTGACCTCTTCTCCAAAGGTGGCGGGAAAAAAGCAGCTGAAGATCTGGGCGTTCCTTATCTTGGTGCCATTCCTCTTGATCCGGAAATGGTAAAGTCCGGGGATGAAGGCAAACCGATGATCCTGCAACATACTGGTTCTCCTACCTGGAATGCCGTGAATTCGGTCATGGAAAATCTTGTAAAACATGTCGAGAATCCATAACTCAGTTTATATAATTCCTGCAAAAGATCCGTGGCCTGCTGCACTGTGAACAGTCGCAGGTTAGGGCGAAGTACAGAGATATATGAATTTGCCCGGTATATCCGTATGCAGTAAAATACGCTCAAATTGGGATCCGATTCCGGATTATGGAGCCCGAACTCATTTGGAAACGTCTGTAAAAACGCTCTTTTTTTGTTCGCGTGGAAAATACGCCATTATGTCGCTCTGTTTGCCAAAATACGCCAAATTTGACCCCCATATAATGCCCTTTGCAGCCTCATATTCGCGTTCTGGCAGCGATCATTTTCCGGATCGTCCAAGTGGCAATTCCCCATGAGATCTGCCAAAAGAACCGCATTATTGAGGCCCTTTTAATTTGTCCGTTTCCCGAAAAAAGCCCAATTTGGGGGTATTTTGAATCGGAGCCCGATACGGGCTTCTTTTGGGATGTGAAATAGGTAATCGGGGCTCGGATTGAGCCCGGATTGGTATGAGTCTGCAATGAAGATCACAGAAAAAAGGGCAGTATCAGGGCAGGTTGGGGTCAGGTACCAGTACGATACCGGGCACCGGTTTTTAGATCCCTTCTGTACCCCGCTCCCCGGTTCTGACCCGGATCGAATCCTCGACCGGGAGAACGAATATCTGGCCGTCGCCGATCTTGCCGGTATATGCGGCGGTCTTGATAATCTCTATAACTTTTTCCGCCGCATCATTGGTAACGACAATCTCCAGTTCGCGCTTGGGGATCAGGTCAACAATGTACTCGGAACCGCGATACTGCTGCTTGATGCCTTTCTGGATCCCCCGTCCCTCGACATCGAATACAGTCATCGATCCGAATCCAGCTGTGTCCAGTGCCGTCTTCACTGCCTCGAATTTCTCGGGCCGTATCATCGCCTTGATCATCTTCATCGTATTCACCTTTTGTCCCGGGATTGCACACGGTGTTGCTGCATTATGTTTTCCGGGAAATATCCGGTAATATAGAATGAGGAAGGTCGCACTTAAAACGGCTTTGGATACATCCTTGTTTTAAAAAAAAAAAGATGACCTGCATTTTGACCGGAGAATTTTTTTGATAATTTCAGTACTTCTCTAATTTTTAACTCAGGCGAAAGAAAAGCGTAAGATCTAAATAGGCAGCGGGCGCCGCATATGGTCAATAAACAGCAAATTGCCCGGCGAATAAAGAAGGAGATCCAAGCAGAAGATTGTTCCGAAATTGCAGTGGATGCAATAAACCGGAACATCACCATTCCCATCAACGGACCATTAACCAAAAAGACAATCATTCGATCGCTTGTCGGGATGTCAGCGAACAAACTCTCGGTTCATTCGATCAACAAAGTTGTAGAGAACGTGCCCTGTGAGACATCGTTCAGATATCACTTGTCCAAAGTAGATCTAAATTCACTTCAGGAAGTCCAGTCAAAAATCCTGACCTATACCAAGGATCAGATCCTTACTCGTGGAAAATCGAGGAAAATTTAGAGAAGTACTGGGGTCAGCCACCCGTACCCGGGTCCGGACAACTCGAAAACCAAGCATTTATCTGGATTCATCCCGAACGGTGATTCTACAAATCCAGTGGCTGAAACGAGAATGAAACCGATATCACTCCTTATGGTGCTTGCCGTCATTGCGATCATGGTTCTTGCCACCGGCTGCACCACTACTGCACCGGCCGCTGCCGGCCCGGCACCGGCAACTCCGGCAATTCCGCAGCCGGTCTCCATTGCCAATACACCAGTCCAGTACAAGGACGTGAATGGCGTCCGGCTGGCGTACTGGGAATGGGGATCCGGCGAACCCGTCCTGCTCATCGAAGGATTCTCCAGTGAGGTCGCAAACGACACTCCCACGCAGGCCCCGTGGAACGAGACATTCCTTTCGATCCTCTCCTCGAAATACCATGTCTATGCCTACGATCACCGGGGAATGGGGTACAGCAGCATGAACAATGTGACCCCCACGATCCCTATCTATGCCGATGATGCCGCCGGGCTGATCAAAGCCCTCGGGTACAGCAGCATGAACGTGTACGGGGAGTCCATGGGCTCGTCGACCGCGCAGCAGCTGGTCATCGCCCACCCGGAGGTCGTGCGGAAGCTGATCCTCGATTCCAACTCGTACAGCTCAAACATCCCCGAGTGCCAGGTCCTGCACTCGTCCCTCCTCGAGGTCGCAAACGACACGACCGCGAGCCCGGGACTGCGTGCCGAAGCAAATGCGAACCTTGCCTTTAACGGGACCTGGAACGGCCTTGCCGGCATCAACAAAACCGTCATGCTCGTGGTAGGAACGAGCGACGTGATCACGCCCCAGGCGGTCTCGGCCAAAATGGCCGGGCAGATCAACGGCTCCTGGCTCGTGAGGTTCCAGGGGCTCCCCCATATCGGGAACCGGAATGCACCGGTCCAGTATGGCGAGAACGCGGTATACTTCCTTGATACAAACGAGTCGCCGCTTGCATCCCCGTAACGGTACGGGGGCCGGCCAAGATTTTTTTAGGTGATTACTCTAGTACAAGCCACGGATCTATAACCAACTAATACTTGGAGCAGATTATTAAACAAATCCTGGTCGCGGTGATTATATCTGAACTCCAGTTCTTTGAGGTAAAGTGGGAATTTCATGGGATCGACTCCATGATATTTCATTCATCGTTCTTTAGCAAAAGACCAGAATCCTTCGATACCATTGATGTAGACTTTACCATTAGCGAACCGTTTACCATAATCAATACGTCTGTGTTTGAATCCGTATGAAACCAGCCCGTTATAACTTCTGAATCGATCGGGAACCCCTCCCCCCGCCTCTCTCAGTAAGAGGGGGGACTACCCCCTTTGTTCCAGCACCGGGAACATTTTCCAGGATCGCATTTATCGAATGAATGGACTGGTCCATCGTTGCCATTCCCACTTACGTCAGAAATATATCTTTTTGCTGTAGTTTTCCCTGAATTGGTTTAGTCAGGTGTTGAGCCAGCGCTTTTATTGCGATCGTACAACATTCTTTGGCTTTCAGATATCCAGTTCGTACGCAGATTTTCTCTCGTTTTGATAAAGACATAGGGGGTACCTGCATCATATATAGATCTTCCGGTTTTATCTCGCTCCGTTCCAATGGCTATTACGGGTTTTTAAATTAGAGAACTACTGAATTTCCCAAAAGAGTCGTCCGGATATAATGAGGATATCCGTATCTCCATCTGATGAACGATGAGTGCCGCCGCCCCCGAAAGGAAGCCCCCGCGGCGGATCAGTGACAGAAAAAAAATACAAAAACGATTCAATTCCCCCGCCGTGCCCCGGAGGGGCATTTATGGCGGGGAACCCTCGCACATTTTTATTGATTCCCACCGGCACGGGCCGAAATGAAAAAAGTTTTACCGGGAATTTTTCTTAATCTTCGATGCTGCAAGTTTCTCGATCGCGGCCGTATCCACGCTGTTTTCGGTCACAAGTTTGTGGTTGCGGATGGCGCTCTCCACAAATCCCTTGCCGGTCTCGGTCCGGATGAGAAGCGTGGTAAATCCCGCCGGGCTCCCGACTGCTCCTGCCGAGAGATCGGCAGAGAGCGATGAGAAGTCCGTGCAGATCCGGCAGCCCGGCCGGATCGTGTCCTCGAGTTCTGCGAGCGGCACGGTAAGGTGCGTGTTGTCCTGCTTTAAGATGTCGAGCTTGCCTTTTACGTCCAGTTTTTTTATCTCGTGCGGCGCGAGCTTGTACTTCTTTTCGAGTTTCCCGTGCACGAGGCCTGCGTAATCGAAGGTTTCCGTGCAGAAGAGGCCGACCACGAGCCGGATCGCATTTGCATACGGGCGCAGGAGATCGTTCTCGCTTGCACGGATCCGGGCTGCGGCCTGCACAGCGCAGGGCACACCGATCACGGCGATCTTCGTGTACTTACGGGTGATCGCGGCATCCTTGAGCGCTGCAAGGAGCGGCACCCACCAGCTGTACCGGCTGCCGGCTTCCCGGATAAGGACATCGGACTTCGTGATAACCACGGATGTGGGTTTCAGCGTCCAGGGATCTTCGGTCACCGTGACCACGGCATCAATTAAACCCTCATCAAGGGCATTTGCGAGGATCGCCGTGACTGCCCCGCCGCTCTGCCGGTGCGGGATCTCAAAGGCCGCTTTTGCGGAGAGCAGTTCGAGGTATGCTCCAAGCGTCTCGTTTGGCTGGTCGCCGGTCCGGGGGCAGACCGCGTAGCACGCCCCGCAGGGAACATTGTCGGTCGCCTGTTTGCAGTAGCCGTTACTCATAGGGCTTACCACCATCTCCCCTTCCGCAAAGGATAGGGCATCGGCCGGGCAGACTGCGACACACGCGCCGCACCCCGAGCATTTCCCGGTCTCCCAGACCTCGGTTTTTAAATCCTGGTATGTTTTTGCTGCCATCGCCATTACTCCGGTGTATACTTGTTTGCAAACGGCCGTGCGCTCGCTGCCGCGATCCGGGAATATCCGGCAAAAAGAAGCGGAGCCGGATCGATCCCGAACGCCTTTGCAAAATCCTCGATAATGGGTTTAATCATCGCCATCTGTTCGGCAGTCGCCGGCAGCTGCTTTGCGCCGACCCCGAGGTATTTCTCGTCCACTGTCCCGCGGACAAAGATCTCGCCGCCGTGGATGCCGCTCCCGACACCCCGCTCGGCAACCGGTACCTGTCCGTTCATGCCAAGGACAATCAGGAGACCTCCTGCCATGTACTCGCCGAGGAATGCACGGGCAGACCCACCGACAACAAGGATCGGGCGCTTCTCCATGTACTGTTTCATGTGGATGCCGCCCCGGTACCCGATACTGTCCCGGACATAGACCCGGCCGCCCCGCATGGAATGGGCGGTCGCATCCCCGCCGCTTCCGTGAATGATCAGTCGGCCCTTGTCCATCGTGTTGCCCGGCGCGTGGTCTGCGTTGCCGTGGACAATAAGGGTCGGGCCGCTCATGAACATCGCAAGGTCGCCACCCGGTACGCCGTTTACGGTCAGGGTTACGTCATCGCCCCGGATCCCGTCGCCGATGAACCGCTGGCCGAGCACATTATCGATTATGATCTCTTTTGTGCCGTCACAGATCGCTTTTCGTATCTGCTGGTTGAGCGGGGTGTAGTGCAACTCTTTTGCATCGATGCGTACTGCCGTCATCTTCACGCCCCCACCGTCTTTACGTCCAGCACTTTGAGCAGGCCTTCGTCCAGCATGTAGCCCCGGAGCCGGTCGCGGTTGCCCCGCAGGCTCTCGATTGAGTTAATGCCGGCCGCACCCATGAGCTCGGCGATCTCGTCGGTCCACGCGTGGATCAGGTTTGCGACCTGAACGGCGTTTGTCTCCGGATCAAGCCTCTTTGTGAGTTCCGGTTTCTGGGTCGCGATCCCCCATGCACAGACGCCCCGGTTGCAGGTGCCGCAGACACGGCAGCCCATTGCAACAAGTGCCGAGGTCCCGATGTATACTGCATCGGCACCGAGACAGATGATCTTCGCGATATCGGCGCTCTGACGGATCCCGCCGCTTGCGATGATCGATACCTCGTTTCGTATCCCCTGCTGGCGGAGCTTTGCATCGACACTTGCGACTGCCGCTTCGACCGGGATGCCCACGTGGTCGCGGAAGACTCTGGGTGCGGCGCCCGTGCCGCCCCGAAACCCGTCGACCACCACGGCATCTGCGCCCGAACGTGCGATTCCGGCCGCGATTGCTGCCGAGTTGTGCACGGCGGCGATCTTCACAAAGACCGGTTTTTTCCACTCGGTCGCCTCCTTGAGGCTGTGCACGAGCTGCTTTAGGTCCTCGATACTGTAAATATCGTGGTGGGGTGCCGGGCTGATCGCGTCGCTTCCTTCGGGGATCATCCGTGTGCAGGACACATCGGCGCAGACTTTCTCGCCCGGCAGGTGGCCGCCAATCCCGGGTTTTGCACCCTGCCCGATCTTGATCTCAATTGCCGCCCCACGTTCGAGATAGTTGATGTCAACCCCGAACCTGCCGGAGGCGACCTGGACGATCATGTGGCTTTGGTACGGATAGAGCGACTCGTGCAGGCCTCCTTCCCCGGTGCCCATGAACGTCCCCATTTTTGTTACAGCCTTTGCAAGGGCAGTCTGGGCATTCAGGCTGATCGCGCCGTAACTCATGTGGCCGATCATGATCGGCGTCTCGATTTTAAGGTTCGGGGCGAGTTTGGTGAGGAGTTCCGTGTCGCCGTTCTTGTGCTCCTTTACAAAAAGAGCTGCGGGCTTTTTCCCAAGATACGTCCGCAACTCCATGGGCTCCCTGAGCGGGTCGATAGAGGGGTTGGTGACCTGGCAGGCGTCAAGGACGAGCTGATCAAAGATTATCGGGTAGGGGAGAACGTTTCCCATGCCGGCAACGATGATCTTGCCGGTCTTTGCCTGGTTAAAAACCGCTTCCCGGACTTCCCGGGTCCAGACCGGGTGGCTCCGGTAGTCCGTGGGCTTCTCGTAGATGTCGATCGCGTCGCGGGGACAAAACGCGAGGCAGCGGTGGCAGGCCACGCAATTCCGTGAGTTGACAACGATTTTGTTGTCCTTTCTTTGAAACACGCCATACGAACAGTTCTCGATGCAACGGCCGCAACTCATGCAGCGGTCGGTATCGAGTTCCACCTTGAACCGGAGCGGTGTGCTGCCGATGCTCATGTGACGACCCTCCCGATCACAGGCTCGCCGGCTTTGGGCATGCGGACATCTTCGATGTCCGGCTCCATACGCCGGATCGCCGCTTCTTCACTTGAGATGTAGAGCCGGTCCTTATGCTCGCCGGCAACAAGCGGGCGCAGCTTGATCCGGTCGGTGAATCCCACGAGCGTGTCGGCCGTCGCGACGCAGATGGCAAACGGGCCGTTCATGAGTGCCGGGCCGTACGTGAGCCGGAGTGCACGGTTGAGTTCCCGTTCCTTCTCTGGCATTGCATCGATCTCATCCCAGAACGGCGGGGCAAGGGCACGCACCGCCAGCTTCTCGGAAAGGCCGTGCTTTCGTACCAGCAGATCTACGAGATACGCGACAACTTCCGTATCGGTGTACATCGAGCAGTCGTACCCGTAGCTCTCAATGTAGCGCCGGTTGGTACCATAGGAGGTGATCTCGCCGTTGTGGACAACGCTCCAGTCAAGGAGATTAAAGGGATGTGCCCCGCCCCACCAGCCGGGTGTGTTCGTGGGGTAGCGGTTGTGGGCGAGCCAGAGATATCCCTTGTAGTCCTGTATCCGGTAAAGATCGGCAACCTGCTCGGGCCATCCCGCGGCCTTGAAGACGCCCATATTCTTTCCCGATGAAAAAATGAGGCTGCCCTTGCGTGCGGAATTTACATTCATGACCAGCCGCATGACAATATCGTCAGCGGTGGTAAGAGGCTCCTGTGCACGGGTGATATCAGGCTTGAAAAAAAAGCGCCACGGAGTATGAACTTTTTTAATCCCTGCTTTGTAGATCGGGATCGCTTCGCAATGGACGATCCGCCCCCATTCTTCAAGATCTTTGACAAGCTCCGGTTTGTTCTCCCGTACATTATCAAAGAAGACATGTATGGCATAGGAATCTGCAAACTCCGGGTATATCCCATAGGCTGCATACCCGGCGCCTTCGCCACTTCCCCGCTCGTCCATTGACGCGAGTGCCTCCCGTATCTTACTGCCGTCCATGCACTGGCGGCGTTTATCGATGACCCCTATAATTCCGCACATAGTATATCACAATCGGGATGTTCTATGGTAGTAAACTTTATCCTGAATTCTAATGCCGGCATTCGTCCAATACTGAAACGTATACCATTGTTCCTAAAGAGTTGGTTGAGAAAATATAAATGTAATTGGTTGGAAACTTATTTCCATTATGTCAGCGGACGTATCAAAATTGCTCAAGAAAATTGAGGTCGACAATGTGAAATTTGTCCGGCTCCAGTTCACCGACGTTCCAGGTATGCCAAAAAATGCGGCAATCCCGGTTGTTCAGGCTGAAAAAGCTTTAACCGAGGGGATCTGGTTTGATGGGTCGTCCATTGAAGGATTTACCCGGATCGAGGAGTCGGATATGCTCCTCAAGCCCGACCCGGCATCGTATACTACCCTGCCATGGCGGCCCCAGGAGGGAAAGGTCGCCCGGTTCATGTGCGACGTGTACACGTACGGGAACAAGCCCTTTGAGGGTGACCCCCGGTTCGTGTTAAAGAAGGTTGAGGCCCAGGCAGCAAAGATGGGATATACCTTCAACACCGGGCCCGAACTTGAGTTTTTCCTTTTCAACCTTGCCGATGGCAAGCCGACCACGCAGTTCATCGATCAGGGCTGTTATTTTGATCTGGCCCCCCAGGATCAGGCTGAAGACGTACGCCGCGACATCGTGCTCGCGCTCAACGGGATGGGATTTGAGATCGAGATGTCCCATCATGAAGTTGCTGCAAGCCAGCACGAGATCGATTTCAAGTACGCGGATGCACTTACGACCGCTGACCGGGTCATGACATTCAAGTTTGCGACCAAAGCCATTGCGCTCAATTACGGCCTGCACGCGTCGTTCATGGCAAAGCCGATCGCCGGAATCAACGGGAGCGGTATGCACACCCACGGGTCGCTTGCAAAGAACGGCAAGAATTCATTCTACGATGCAAATGCGCCCGACGGCCTTTCTGACACCGCACTTTACTACATCGGTGGTCTCTTAAAGCATGCAAAGGCGATCACCCGTGTCGCAAACCCGACGATCAACTCCTACAAGCGTCTCGTCCCCGGCTACGAAGCACCCTGCTACATCTCCTGGAGTACTACGAACCGGTCCGCCCTGATCCGTGTTCCGGCTGCCCGCGGCAACAGCACTCGTGCCGAATTCCGCAGTCCTGACCCGATGTGCAACCCATACCTTACGTTCGCCTGTATGCTCGCTGCCGGTCTTGACGGTGTGAAGAACAAGATTATGCCGCCTGAGTCGACTAACGTCAACATCTATCATCTGAGTGCAAAAGAGCGTAAGAAGATGAAGATCGATATGCTGCCAGGCAGCCTTGCCGAGTCCCACCAGTACCTGTTAAAAGATCAGGTGCTCTGCGATGCGCTTGGCCCGCACATTATCGAAACCCTAACAAACATTACCGAAGCGGAGACCGACGCATTCCGTCTCGCGGTTCACCCGTGGGAACTGGACCGGTACCTCGCTACCTACTAATATCATAAATTTTTTATCACGACTTGGTACAGTCTGGACTTTTTATCCGGTAACTGGCCTTAACGTCGCTCTGACATTGCTACTTCAAGGTGTACTGGAAAAGGATATATCCTGACGGGTGCGACTGCCTGCTCATCTGCGGCAGGGAACACCTGCATGCTCCTTAACGTCAGAGTGGTCACGGGCACGACGTCCCACATATCAGTTACAGGAGAAAAAAATGGCTCTGGATACCGGTGTTACAACCTGGCTCATGGTCTCTGCGCTTCTGGTCATGCTGATGACCCCGGGAGTCGGGTTTTTTTATGGCGGACTTGTCAGAAAGAAGAATTTTATCTCGATGATTGCCCTCTCTTTTGTGGTGCTCTCGCTCGTGAGTATCCAGTGGATCCTGGTCGGGTACTCGCTTGCGTTTGGCCCGGACGTTGGAGGGTTTATCGGCAACCTGCAGTACCTCGGACTTAACGGGGTCAGTGCGGATGCCGGGAGTGCGGCATACCCGCCGCTCATCTACATGGTTTTCCAGCTCTTCTTTGCGTCCGTTACGATCACGATTGTGACCTCCGCAGTTGCAGAGAGGATCAAGTTGACGTCGTTTATCGTGTTCGTGCTCGTATGGCTGACAATCGTGTACTGTCCCCTCGCGCACTGGGCATGGGGGGGCGGCTGGGCGCAGCAGATGGGGCTTATTGATTTTGCCGGCGGGACAGTTGTCGAGATCTGTTCGGGATTTGCCGCGCTTGCGCTGGCACTCGTGATCGGGAAACGGGCGGGTTTTGGTGAATATTCTCTTGAGCCCCACAACATCCCGATCGCGCTCCTCGGTGCAGCGCTTCTCTGGTTTGGGTGGTTCGGGTTTAATGCGGGAAGCGCCCTTGCCGTAAATGCGAGCGCAGTTACTGCGTTTGTGAACACGAACACCGCAGCAGCAGCCGGTGCGCTTGCCTGGATGTTTGCGAGCTGGTATCACGGTAAGCCCAGCTCGCTTGGGATGGTGAGCGGTGCGATCGCCGGGATGGTGGCGATAACACCTGCGGCCGGCTTTGTCAGCCCGCTTGTGGCCATTCTTATCGGTGCAGTCGCAGGTGTGCTCTGCTTTGCGATGATGCTTGTGCGGATCCACAGGCAGTTTGACGAGAGCCTTGACGCGTGGGCGATCCATGGCATGGGCGGCCTCTGGGGTACGCTCGCGACCGGCCTGTTTGCGGCAGCGGCAGTTGCCGGATTCTCCGGCCTCTTTGAAGGAAATGTCCACCAGTTTCTCGTAAACGCGGCAGGTGCGTTTGCGGCTGTGATCTATGCGTTTGTTATGACGTACGTGATTGCGACTATCATCGATCGGTTTATGGGGCTGCGGGTAACACCCGATGAGGAGTACGTCGGGCTTGACATCTGCCAGTATGGCGAGCGGGCGTAGAAAACCCCGCATGTCTCAACCATTTTTATAATTTTTACCTGCTTTATCTGATTCCTGCCCCTGCGGGATCTTTTCTTATCCCAAAATGCCTTCCTGTTCCCCATTCGTGATTTTTCTCCTCAATAATCAGTAAGATATACTCGTTTCCGGATCTCAAATGAGATAATGATAAAACAATAAAATTTATAAGTGTAGGAATATAACTTCCTTCCTACAATAGTGGTGAACAATTGGTAATTCAAGACCTGGAACGCAGATGATGCAAAAAAACCAGCTCACAAAAGAGGGACCGGACTTTCTATCCGGAACCGCTCAACGGATTTTGTGCACATTATGGTTCCGGGAGAATGATCCCGTGCCCGCCTTTATAATTAACGTATTATACAGGTCACGGCACAAAAGCAGATTTGATTACATCAGGTGAGTTGAATGGTTATGGATTCTGGAGCAATTGCATGGGTGCTCGTCTCAACGGCGCTTGTCATGATCATGACACCGGGAGTCGGGTTCTTCTATGGCGGTCTTGTACGGAAGAAAAACTTCATCGATATGATCACGCTGTCGTTTGTGGCCTTTGCCCTCGTCAGCATCCAGTGGGTGCTGATCGGGTACTCGCTTGCGTTTGGTCCGGATGTCGGCGGATTTATCGGTAATCTGCAGTACCTCGGCTTAAACGGTGTCGGTATGGACCCCGGTCCGTACAGCACGGCAATACCCGGGTTGCTCTACATGGTATTCCAGCTCGTGTTTGCAACCGTGACTATGGCGATTGTCACATCCGGTTTTGCCGAGCGCATCAAGTTCAGTGCATACCTGGTTTTTGCGCTGCTCTGGACAACGATCGTTTATGACCCGCTCGCCCACTGGGTGTGGGGCGGCGGCTGGACGGCCCAGTTCGGCTCGATCGATTTTGCCGGCGGCACGGTCGTGCACATCAGTTCAGGATTTGCCGCGCTGGCACTGGCGCTTGTAATCGGCAAACGTGTCGGGTTTGGCAAGTACGCGATGGAACCGGCGAACATCCCGTGGTCGATCCTCGGTGCTGTACTTCTCTGGTTTGGCTGGTTCGGGTTTAACTCAGGAAGCGCCATTGCAGCAAACGGCCTCGCGGTGAGCGCCTTTGTCACCACCAACACAGCGGCAGCAGCCGCGGCAATGACCTGGCTGCTGGTCTCGTGGGCACATGGCGGCAAGCCGAGCTCGCTTGGATTTGTTTCCGGTGCAGTGGCAGGTCTTGTCGCCATCACACCGGCTGCCGGGTTCGTAACCCCTATAGCTTCGATCGTGATCGGTGCTGTGGCCGGTGCACTCTGCTATGGTATCATGCTCTGGAGGCAGGGTAAAGGCGTTGATGAAAGTCTCGATGCATGGGCAGTCCATGGTATGGGCGGCCTGTGGGGTGCACTCGCAACCGGTATTTTTGCATCCGCTGCGGTCAATGGCTACTCAGGACTTCTCGAAGGAAATGTCCACCAGTTCATTGCCCAGATTGTCGGGGCAGGAGCGGCGGTCATCTACGCATTCGTTGTCACGTATATCCTCGCGGTGATCGTGGACAAAACCATCGGATTGCGGGTGAGTGAAGAAGAGGAATATGTCGGGCTCGACATCTCCCAGCATGGTGAGCGGGCTCAAGGATAATCCGGGTGATTTCCATGAAAATGATAATTGCAATCATCAAACCTGAACGATTCGAGTTCGTGAAAAAAGCACTTGAAGACAAAGGCTATGTCGGCATGACAATCAGCGAGGTCAAAGGCCGGGGCGAACAGAAAGGGATCTCCCTTGAGTACCGTGGCGGCAAGATGACCGTCGATCTCCTGCCCAAAACCCGGATCGAGATCGTGATCCGCGATAAGGATGTCGAAGATTTGGTCACGACCCTGACCGGGGCCGCACGGACCGGAAAGATCGGTGACGGGAAGATCTTCATTGTGCCGGTCGAGAAATCCATACGGATCAGGACCGGTGATATAGAGACATAAAAAAACAGCAACTGCAAATATACCGTCCAACAGATGCAGCAATCTTATTTCAGGAAACGGGATCCTCCCTTCCCGTTCCTGTTTAAAAAAACGTTTCAGCCAGCCACATCACTCTTCTGGCCAAAATTTCACATCGGAATTTTTTTATTCCGCATCCAGAAGCGTACGGAGTTTACTTTCGATATGCGGTGAGATGTGAATATGTCCAGGCAGGCCAAAGATGTCCGTGTCGTATTTTACCGCGTCCTCCATATCTTCATCCGATATCCCGTACTTCTGGTGATCGACAATCTCATGGAAAAAGATCTTTCCGCCTCCGGGAATGATCCTGCACAGGCAGAGGTTTTCTGCCACTCCGGCCCGGATATAGAAGAACGCTGAACCGATCATTGATTTACGCTGGTACTGGATCTGTTCAAGGATCGCTTCATATTCCGGTTCTGATCCATCCGGCATGGCGTACCGCGGCAGCGGTTCCCTTTCGGCATGCATCTCCTTGGTTGTCATCGATTTTTACCCCCTCCCGAAATGTACCCTCGCGGTTTTGGTAAACCGGAGGATATGATGGAAATATCCTTCCTCTATATATATATTTAATCCAACTTTACAACAGCCTGATTCGAGACTCTCCAATCTGGGAGTGCGAAACAAAAACATATCTGCATTTTTTTAGTTCTCCTGTTCTTTTCCAGGTCCCGCTGGTAACTGTCGCCGATAGTGCCATCAGATTAGTAATCGGTCAGTTTGGGCGGATAGGAGAGTCCCGGTATGAGAGAATCCTTTTTTTTCCTTAAGCGTAAATACATCTATGATGATCGAGTATCTCGTCCTGATATCCTGCATTGGATTTCTGGCATTCCTGATACCCGGTCGCCACCGGAAATACGCAGCGATTACCGGTTGGGTCTTTATCGTCCTCTTCCTCTTTGCAGCACTGCCAGAATATTTTGCCGAGAACAATTTCCTCTACCCGGTTATGGCGGCGCTCTCGGTGCCGTTCCTGTTCATCACGACAAAATACCTTCTCGCTGATGACATACGGGTTCTGCATCTGTCACGGGCCGCCGCCGTGGCATTCCTTATCTACGCGCCGTTTGAGTACCTGCCCGTGGTCGGGAACTGGCTTATTTCAATGGTCGTGGACCAGGTTGTCTGGCTGCTCCATCTCTTCAACTACCCGGTGGGCCTTGACGCATGGAACATCATCGCACAGCACGGCTTCCGGGTTGAGATCATCCTTGCCTGCACCGGCATCCAGAGCATCGCGATCATGCTCGGGGTTGCCGCTGCAGTGCCGACCACGTTCCGGCAGAAACTGTATGCGTTCCTTCTTGTCGCCCCGACCATCTACATCCTCAACCTGTTACGGAACGTCTTTGTGATTATGGCCTACACCAGCCAGTGGTTCCCTTACTGGCCCGACATTGCCGGGAACGGTGAGATCGGGTACGAGAGCTTCTTCTGGGCGCACAACGTGATTGCGGAGATGCTCGCCCTTGGTATCCTGATCCTGATCGCGTACGGCCTCTTTACCCTTATTCCCCGGCTCGGGTCGTTTGCCGATGAACTCTTCCAGTTATATTATGGTGAGATTATCCGCGCATTTGGCCGGGGCAAAGGCAACAGGCCGGGCAAGCCTGAACCGTCTCAAGAAACGGTAAACGGATCCGAGCCGGCGCCGGCGGAAATGCCGGACGACACGGTGAAACAGTGACACAAAGGGCCGGCTGCGCCGGCAAAATGATCCCGTTCTTTTTTTTTTAAAAGAATCCCACTTCTCCCAAATGAAATCCGGGCACATGAGAATGACCGGCTCCAGTACTTCTCTCATTTTTAACCCTGGTAAAAGAAAACGATAAGATCCAGACAGGCTGCAGGAGCCGCATATGGATAATTTCCTTAGACTTTCTCTTGAGAAAAATAGGGTATTTCCCGAGTGTATGACAAGATCAGATGAAATCCCGGATATCCTTCTCGAGTTTTTTGAATATCACATAATCCACAAGGATCAGGGCACTACTTCCGATAAGGACCATCAAGAGAAATCCAAATGAGGGAATTCGCTGGTACACAAAAATATCATGATACGCCGACACTACGGCAAGCATCGGGTTCCAGTACAAAATATTCTGTACCGGAGCGGGAAGAATATCAAAAACGTACACGATGGGCGTCATCCAGAACCAGATCTGGAATGCGAGGGCAACCACCTCTTTAAGATCCCGGAGGAAGACCACAAACATTGCGAAAAAAAATCCAAGGGCATAGGCAAACACTTGCTGAATAAGGTACAGGACCGGGATCAGCGCCAGGTACCATGAGAGGGAAACCCCGGAAATAAGAAGAATCGCAAGAAAGATGACGAGCGTGACCACGAACGTGATGGTTTCCGAAATCACAATAAAGAGCGGGAGGGAGGGGAGATCCACATGGATCTTTGCAATAATATTTTTCTTTTCGAGAAACACCGTGGAGGCCCTTGTAACCGTGTTTGCAAACGCTGTCCAGGGAATAAGACCGGCAACCAGGTAGACCCCGTATCCCCAGATTGAGGTCATGCCGGGCAGCCGCGCACCCATCAGGCTCCCGAAGATGACCATATAGATAAGGATGTTAATTAAGGGATAGATAAATGACCAGACAAAACCGAGTGCCGAGCCGGAATACCGCTCGATAAAATCACGTTTGGCAAGTTCAAGAATCAGGCTGAAATTCACGATCGGGCTCCCGGTGGCAGTGTTACTCCTTTGAATCTGTAGTACTGACCTTTTACATTGAACTGTTTTCTAACTTTCTCATTGGTTGTGGTGTTATAATCAAACCTGCACCTGCAGGATACGGTGATCGTGAGCTGGGAAATCCGGGCAATAACTCCCGGTTCAGCCACATCCTGTTCCCTACGGATCAGGGAACCGGCCCAAAAACCGCACGTTTCACGTGCTCCCGGAACCCGGCTATGTCAAACTCCCGGGCCCGCGCCTCGCAGGCTGTGCGGTACCGCTCCGGATTCCGGGAGATTTCCCTCACCGCAGAAACAATTGAATCCGAATCCGGTTTTACAAGCATCCCGGTTTCCGGGGTCACCGTTTCACGGTATCCTCCTTCATCAATGGCAACCACCGGTTTACCACTCGCCATCGCCTCCAGGGGAGTAAGCCCGTAATCCTCATCAAGTGCGGTACAGATGTGTCCCCGGCACCGGGCATACAGATCGATAAGTTCATCCCCGTTTACTTCCCCAAGAAGCGTAACATTCCCGGGCAGGTTTTGACCAATCTTCTCCGCGTACGCTGCAGCATGATCCCCTTTGGCATACCCTCCCACGATAACCAGCCGCTCTTTTGGCAGCTTTTGGAACGCTTCCACCTGGAGATCGATCCGTTTTTCCGGGTAGAGCCGGTTTACCGAGAGCCAGAAATCCCCGTAACTCTCGCACCGGTACCGCGATGTATCAACGGGGGGATAAATGAGACCCGCCTCCCGGTTGTGGAACTTGAGTACCCGGCCCTGCACGTTTTTTGAGATTGCAATGATCCGGTCAATGTGCCGCACAGAGCGCTGGTCAATTATTTTGTGGAAATACACCCAAACGCGGAACAACTGCCGGGTGACCGGTCCCTGTCGGGAAATAAACGTGGGATACAGATCGTAAAATGCCCGGACCGGCGTGTAACAGTACCAGAGATTGGGACGATGCCGAAATGAGGCCATGTGGCTCCAGTTCCCGGTAAAAATAAAGAAATCATACTCTTTTGAAAAATCGCAGAGCCTGAAACGGACCGCAGCCGAAATTTGTTTGAGCGGCGGAAATTTTACCGTTTTTCCAAGAGAGATGACATGGACCGATGGATCGATCTTGTGCACCGCATCAGTATCGGTCGTGATTATATCCGCACCCAGGCACTTAGCCATCTCAAGAACAACGGTCTCCCCCCCGCCAATCGCACCGAAATAATCATGGAAGATCGCAACTCTCACGGCCGGTTCACCCAAACGAATCCTAATCGCCCTTCCACCACTTGTGCGGGAATTTTTTTACAATAATGGCATCCCCTTCACCCGGCGCCTCAAGACCCGCCGCACGGATATCGGAATCCAGCATAATCCTGACCAGATCGGAGAATTTCACGTCTGGTTTCCAGTTAAGAACGCGCCCTGCTTTTCCTGCATCTCCGATGAGTACATCCACTTCGGTCGGCCGGAAATACCTGGGATCAATCTTCACGTACTTGTCCATGTCGAGATCCACGTAAGCAAACGTGGCCTCCAGGAACTCCCGTACAGAATGCGTCTCACCGGTACCGATAACAAAATCATCCGGTATTTCGGCCTGGAGCATCCGCCACATCGCTTCCACATACTCGGGTGAGAATCCCCAGTCCCGTTTTGCATCAAGGTTTCCCAGGTACAGGGACTCTGCTTTCTTTCCTAAAATTGCAGCGATTCCCCGGGTGATCTTCCGGGTTACAAACGTCTCGCCCCGGCGGGGAGACTCGTGGTTGAAGAGAATCCCGTTTGTCGCAAACATCCCGTACCCTTCACGGTAATTGCGGACCATCCAGTACGCGTAGACTTTCGCGCACGCGTACGGGCTTCTCGGGACAAACGCAGTTTCTTCGTTCTGCGGGGGTTGTGCCCCGCCAAACATCTCGCTTGAAGAGGCCTGGTAGAAACGTATCGGATTCCCGCTTCTCCGGATCGATTCGAGGATACGCGTAGTACCAATCCCGGTGACATTCCCGGTATATTCAGGACTGTCGAAACTGACCCGCACGTGGCTCTGGGCGCCCAGGTGATATACTTCGTCCGGCTTGATATTGTAGATAATATTTGAAATCTGTTCAGAATCTGAGAGATCGCCGTAATGGAGAAAGAGCTGGGCGCCAGGTTCGTGGGGATCCACGTAGATGTGGTCGATACGCCCTGTATTAAATGTCGATGCCCTCCGTATCAGACCGTGGACCTCATATCCTTTTGAAAGGAGAAGTTCGGCAAGATAGGAACCGTCCTGCCCGGTGAGCCCGGTGATCAGTGCTTTTTTCTGGTGTGCCATGATAAAATTCCTCATTTTTATTTCATGTAAAATTCCATGGAAATTCCGAAAACGTCGGGAATTCACAGGTCGGTGATATCTGTCATTTTTTCCCCGGCAATAATTCCTGACTGATGCGGTGATCCCAGTAATCGTAAAGGGACAGGAGACTCTGTTCAAATGGGATCACCGGCTTCCAGCCAAGGTCGCGCCGGATCTTCTGGTTGCTCCCGATGATCCGGGGATTGTCGATCGGGCGGATCTCTGCAAGCTCCTGGTGCACCCCAACCTTCATACCCTTAAGCTCCGCAAGCAGGGTCACGATCTCCAAAATGGTATGGCCCGTACCACTGCACACGTTATAGACTTCGCCGCGTTTCCCGTTTGAAATGAGAATCTCGTAGGCAGCAACGACATCATGCACGTCAACAAAATCGCGCACGATAGACCCGTTCCCGATATGGATCACCGGTTCCTGGAGACCGTGGGCGATTTTGACAAACTGCTTTGCGATGGCACTCACGACGAACCGGTCACTCTGGCCCGGACCGCAGTGGTTAAAGGATCGCGTGCAGCAGATATCAAGGCCGTAACCGTCCGCATAAATTTTTGCCAGTTGTTCCTGAGCGACACGGGCCACCGCATAGGGATTTGCCGGACGCTGGGGACTCTCCTCAGTTAACGGGAGGTCTGCGGCAGAGACGACCCCATACTGTTCCGATGACCCTATAGAGAGTACACGCGCCCCATTGTCGTTTTGCCGGACCGTATCAATAATATTTAAAAAGATATTCGTGTTGTTCATGAACGAGAAAACCGGTGTCTTCCAGCTCTCTGCAACAGAACTCTGGGCAGCCATGTGAAGGATATACTCCGGCTGGATTTCTTCAAGGAGCGATTTGATCCGTGGGATATCGAGCAAATCGGCCTGGTGGAAATGATGGCAGTTAAACAGTTCCGATGCAGAGGATACAAAATCCCATGCGGGTTTTGAGCGGCTGATGCCGTGGATCTCAAACTCGTTTTTGTGGTTTGCCAAAAAGGAGACAATATGTCCCCCGACAAAACCGCTGATGCCGGTAATCAAGAGTCGCTTCATACGCATTTCCTCATATTTAAAAAGATCTGATGAGGTAACCCCCAAATTAGAGATGCCGTCAATCGGGATTCCATTCTATCGTATATATTTACCATTGAACTCACATGAATATTCGTGTTACCTGCCCACGTTCAAGTTCCACAGGATTTTCCCATGGATTTATTGATTGTAAATGTCCATTATGTTCATACATCCCATAAAATTTCAAAGGATTAACAATGGAGCCCCATCCCCCAAAGGAGTCCGTACCTGAAGTATCAGTTGTCCTTCCTGCGCTGGACGAAGAGCGCACGATCGGCGAATGCATCTGCAAAATACATGAAGTATTTGCCAAAAATGCGATCGATGGCGAGATTATTGTTGCAGATTCGTCAACAGATAAGACCTCACAAATCGCAACCGCACTCGGAGCCCGTGTCATCCGGCCGAAAAAGAGCGGGTACGGCAATGCGTACCTTGCCGGCTTTGCAGAGGCCCGGGGTCACTATATCGTGATGGGTGATTCTGACAATACCTATGATTTCTACGATATCCCCAAAATGGTCGCCCCGCTGAAGACGGGCGCGGATTTTGTTGTCGGGTCCCGGTTCAAAGGCATTATCCACAAAGGATCAATGACGGCTCTCCACCAGTATATAGGTAATCCCCTGCTCACCTGGATGCTCAACTTTATCTTCCACACCCGGTATTCCGATACGCACAGCGGGTTTCGCGCGATCACCCGCGAGGCTCTCGACCGGCTGCCCTTGAAGACCGTCGGCATGGAGTTTGCTTCCGAGATGCTTGTCATGGCTTCAAAGGAAGGCTTAAAAATCACAGAAGTGCCCATCGATTATTATCCCCGGGTGACACCCTCAAAACTGCACAGTTTTGCCGATGGCTGGCGCCACATCCGGTTTGTGCTGCTCATGAAGCCGCTCCCGTTTGTTGCAGTACCCGGGTTCTTGTTCTTCGTTATCGGTCTGCTGCTGATGGGATTTTTTGCTTTTCAGGGAGATGTCGAATCCTCGCACCTCCACACGTTCATCCTGGGCGCGATTCTTGTTATGGGTGGCATGCAGGTGATCCTGACTGGTTTTCTCATGAAGACCTACTCGGTCGTCCACGGGTACGAGACCAAGGCGGGGATCATCGTTGACCTGATGCAATACAGCAACCTGGAAAAATTCCTTGTGCTGGGCGCCGCACTTTTCTTTGCCGGAGTAATTGTCGGGCTCAACATCCTCATCCACTGGGTCGCGGTCGGGTTTGGTTTTCTCTCTGAAATATCCACGGCGATTGTAGCCCTTATCCTGATCGTGAGTGGTATCCAGGTCTTCCTCTTTGCAGTCTTCCAGAGTATGATGCTCTTAAATGAGAACAACGGCCATGCCTGAACCGGATCGAATGAAGATTGCGTTTGTCTATGATGTGATCTACCCGTACGTGAAAGGGGGCGTGGAAAAACGCGTGTGGGAACTTGCCGTGCGTCTTACAGGACGGGGCCATGAGGTCCATATCTTTGGTATGAAATACTGGAATGGCGATGACATCCTTATCCGCGAGGGGATTATCCTGCACGGGGTCTGTCCGGCACGTCCTCTCTATACCGGGGGCAAAAGGACCTTGGGGGAAGCGATCAATTTCGGCCTCCGGCTCATTTTTCCTCTCGGAAAGGGGCGGTTCGATATTATTGACTGCCAGCAGTTTCCCTTTTTCTCATGCCTCTCCGCAAAATTCATTTCCCTTATCAGGAGAACCCCGCTTGTCATCACATGGCACGAGGTGTGGGGTGATTACTGGTACACGTACCTTCGCCGGGGCGGCGCCATTGGCAAATATATCGAGCGTCTTGTTGCCAGGCTCACCCCCTACATGATCGCAGTGTCCAGGATCACATCAGAACAGCTCACACCCTTGAGCGGCAGAAAAACGATCATGATCATTCCCAATGGCGTAGATCAAAGTCGCATCTCCGCAATACCCCCCGCAGCTGACCGATCGGATATCATCTTTGCCGGGCGCCTGATGAGGGAAAAACATGCAGACCAATTGGTCCGGGCGTTCGCACTCCTGTCAAAAAAACAACCGGCGATCAGGCTCCTGATCATCGGGAACGGGCCGGAACGGGAAACGCTCCTTGGTCTTATCCGGGAAAAAGGACTTCTTGACCGGGTCAGTATCCGGGATTTTGAAGAGCGGCACGAGGACCTGATCGCGCGGATGAAATCCTCATGTGTCTTCGTGTTGCCGTCAACCCGGGAGGGATTTGGAATCACCGCACTCGAAGCACTGGCCTGCGGGCTCCCGGTGGTCACAGTCGATCACCCGGCAAACGCTGTCCGGGAACTCATCACGGAGAAAACCGGTTTTCTCTCGTCCCCTTCAGCAGAGGATCTTGCAGACAAGATCCGTGAAGCGCTTGCGCACAATGAGGAGATGCGCGAGGCATGTCTCTCCACGGCAGCAGCATTTGACTGGGATCGCATTGCGGTAGAGTGTGAGGAGTATTACCGGTCGGTGATTGCAAAAAAGGGCCCAAGGGACCGGATCAAAAACAGGGATCCATGAACGTAACGATCAGGTCATTTCTAAAAAAGAGCCGGCAATCCCGCACCCGTGTATCGAGATTACAGAATCAGAAGAAGACAGCCGCAAAAAAATGACAGTAAAAAAAATTGATTCAGGAAACCCGGTTACCCTGCATCACATCGCTATCAGTCACGTTGATGTACCGGTCAGTTCCGAGAATATGGTACAGCCCGGTTGCCCTGACTTCATACGGTGAACCCGACACAGGATATGGAACGATAAACGTCCCCTTCTCGCTTGCCTGCCGGTAGACAAAGGTCCGTCCCGTGTTGGTAATTACGGGGACCTCAATAATCCCGTCACCGGTGATCTCTGCCCCCCGGACATATTCAAAGATTTTAACCGATTTTATACCGGGAAGTGTAACCGTGTCCGATTCCGGGAATGCAGCAGCAGTCGCGTTGTCCGGCGATTCATGGATGAGCCGGTAATGTTTCAGGGCCGGGACGGTCGCAACCGCCTCGTAGGGGAGACTGGAATAGAAGTTAGCATAGTTCGATGCTGAGAGTGTCTGGCCCTCACGTATGAGCGTGAGATTACCTGTCCCTGAAGAAATGTCGACCGGCGCATC
>Ga0116171_10001488_pt1 | contig 23164 bp, 20 predicted proteins | sample AD_JPNHW2_MetaG_FD_89798 | JGI IMG/M metagenome (GOLD analysis project Ga0116171, IMG submission 89798) | Active sludge microbial communities of municipal wastewater-treating anaerobic digesters from Japan - AD_JPNHW2_MetaG | ecosystem: Engineered > Bioreactor > Anaerobic > Digestate | place...
AGTATTCCTCCAGCGCCTCGTCCCCGCACAGGGCAAGCTCCTCCCAGTCGGACCCGGTGAAGTCCACGCACCCCCCGCGGAAGCGGGCGCGCAGCTCGTCCATCAGTTCGCTCCGGCTGCGGCTGGAGACGTCCATTTTCGTTACAAAGATCAGGGTCGGCACGGCATAGCGCCGCAGCAGCCGCCACAGCGTCTCCGTGTGGGCCTGCACGCCGTCCGTGCCGCTGATGACCAGAATTGCGTAATCCAGCACGCCCACAGCCCGCTCCGCCTCTGCGGAGAAGTCCGCGTGGCCCGGGGTGTCCAGCAGGGTGACGCTGCATTCTTTCGTGTCCAGCAGCGCCTGCTTGGAGAAGATGGTGATGCCTCGCTCCCGCTCCAGTGCGTGCGTGTCCAGAAAGGTGTCCCGGTGGTCCACCCGCCCCGGCGTTTTGATTTGACCGGTAAGATAGAGCAGCCCCTCGCACAGCGTGGTTTTGCCCGCGTCCACATGGGCCAGTATGCCGATCACCAGTTTTTTCATGTCGTATCCATGCCTCTCAAAGCTGCTCTCCATACTCTATACACCGGAAAGAAAATTGTCAACCGTTTTGCGCCCCGGCCTTGGCCGGTGTCATGGCAACAGATTTGTAAAATTGTCGGTACATTTTTTAGAAATAGTTTGACTTTACACAGGCCTCCCGCTATAATAATTCTGTCGGCTGATATTATTTTAACAAGCATATTTCCCAAACTGACATTTTTGGCGGAAGCGAATAGATATCCATAGCGGGATTGTCAGAAAAATGTTCGGCTTCTCTGCAGATTAGATAATAAATTTATGCGATTTAATCAAAAAAATAACTAATCTTTACAAGCGGAGAGCATCGTGGTTATATTAATAGCATAAGTATTTTTTCATAACAGCATGAACAAAAGCGCAAGCAAAAAAACGAAATGAGGAGGGTACAGATGAAGACAGATTTTAAGCTCATCGATTCTATTCTGGGGAAGTATGGCAGTGACAAATCAAAGATCATCGCCATCATGCAGGACGTTCAGAAGGAATACCGCTATCTGCCGGAGGACGCGCTGATGTACATAGCCCAAGAGGTCGGCGTCAGCCCCGCGAAGCTCTACGGCGTAGCAACGTTCTACGAGAATTTCTCCCTCGACGCGAAGGGCCGGTACGTGATCAAATGCTGCAACGGTACAGCCTGCCACGTCAGAAAATCCGATGATGTGCAAAAGGCGCTGTGGGAAGCCACCGGCATGACTCCCGGCCAGCACACCTCGGAAGACGGCATTTTTACCATCGAGCGCGTTTCCTGCCTGGGCTCCTGCGGCCTCGCCCCCACCGTGATGGTGAACGACGTGGTGCACTCCAAGATGACCCCGGAGAAAATGCGTGAGCTCGTCGCCGAGATCAAGAAGGAGGCGAACATCTAAATGAGATTCAACAACGTCAACGATTTCAAAACTGCCCAAAAGCAGTTCTCCGCCATATTGGGCGCCGAGAAGAATAAGGTTCTCGTCTGCTCCGGCACCGGCTGCATGGCTGCCGGCTCCAAGGCGGTCTATGAGAGATTCATAGAGGTTCTCAAGGAGGAGGGGCTGCCCGTCTCCGTCGCCATGGAGAAAGAGCCCCACGAAGGCTACTTCAACGTGAAGAAATGCGGCTGCATCGGCTGCTGCGAACTGGGCCCCCTGGTGCGTATCGATCCCTATGATCTGTTCTACGCCCACGTCACGGCGGACGATGTCCCCGAGATCGTGGAAAAGACCCTGAAGAACGGGGAAGTGGTGGACCGTCTCGTGGTGGACGAGGACGGTGTATCCTATCCCCATTTGACCACGGACTTCCCCTTCTACAAGGGCCAGGTCCGCAACCTCATGGAGCACTGCGGCAATATCAGCGCCGAATCCATTGAGGAATACATTGCCGCCGGCGGCTATAACGCGCTGTGCAAGGCCCTGTTTGAGATGACCCCCGAAGCCATTGTGGAGGAGGTTTCCGCTTCCGGTCTGCGCGGCCGGGGCGGCGCCGGTTTCCCCGCCGGCAAGAAGTGGTCTCAGGTGGCCGCGCTGCCCGCCGACCCCGTGAAATACGTGGTTTGCAACGCTGACGAGGGCGACCCCGGCGCGTTTATGGATTGCTCCGTTATGGAAGGCGATCCCCACCGCATGATCGAAGGCATGATCATCTGCGCTCTGGCCGTGGGTTCCGAAGTCGGCTATATCTATGTCCGGGCCGAATATCCCCAGGCCGTCGCCAGACTGTCTCTGGCCATCGAGCAGGCCAGGGCGTACGGTCTGCTGGGCGAGAATATACTGGGCAGCGGCAAGAACTTTGATCTGAGCCTGTCCAAGGGCGCCGGCGCGTTCGTCTGCGGCGAAGGCTCCGCCCTGGCCAACTCCATCGAAGGCAAGCGCGGCACCCCGCGTCCCAAGCCGCCGCGGCTGGTGGACAAGGGCGTGTTCGACCGCCCCACCGTCCTCAACAATGTGGAGACCTTTGCCAATGTCCCCATGATTATCGAAAAGGGCGCCGCCTGGTACACCAGCGTCGGCACCGAGGGCAGCCCCGGCACCAAGACCTTCTCGCTCACCGGCAACATCAAGCACACCGGCCTGATCGAGGTCCCCATGGGCACCACGCTGCGTACCATTATTTATGACATCGGCGGCGGCCTGAAAGAGGACCGCGTGTTCAAGGCCGTCCAGATCGGCGGCCCCTCCGGCGGCTGCCTCACCGAGCAGCACCTCGACCTGCCCCTGGACTTCGATTCCGTCAAGCAGGCCGGCGCGATCATCGGCTCCGGCGGTTTGGTCGTCATGGGCACCGACACCTGCATGGTGGAGATCGCCCGCTTCTTCATGAACTTCACGAAGAAGGAATCCTGCGGCAAGTGCACCACCTGCCGCGAAGGCGTGCCCCGCATCCAGGCCATTCTGGAACGGATCACCATGGGCCAGGGCAAGATGGAAGATCTGGATATGATGAAGGAACTGGCCGACACCATCAAGACCTGCTCGCTGTGCGGTCTCGGCAAGACGGCTCCCAACCCGGTCCTGTCCACCATGCGCTACTTTAAGGACGAATATATCGCCCATGTGCAGGACAAGAGATGCCCCGCCGGCGTCTGCAAGGATCTGTGCATCTTCCGCATCGACCAAAGCAAGTGCATCGGCTGCACCAAGTGCGCCCGCAACTGCCCGGTAGACGCGATCTCCGGCTCTCTCAAGCAGCCGCACCATATCGACGTCGACAAGTGCATCAAGTGCGGCACGTGCAAGGCCGGATGCCCTGTCCACGCCATTGAGGAGGTCTGAGATAATGAAACATATGATCATTGACGGCGTAAGCTGTGAATTTGAAAAAGCCCGCAATGTGCTGGAGGTTGCGCAGGCGAACGGCATCGACATTCCCAATCTGTGCTACTGCGAGAACCTGTCCATCTATGGCGGCTGCCGTATGTGCGTCGTCGAAGACGAGCGCGGCGCCGTGGAAGCGGCCTGCACCATGCGCCCCAAGGACGGTTTGGTGATTAAAACCAACACCGCAAGACTGCGCAAGCACCGCAGGATGATTCTTGAGCTGCTGCTGGCGAGCCACCGGGTGGAATGCACCACCTGCGATCAGTCCGGCTCCTGCAAGCTCCAGGAGTACGCCAACCGCTACGGTATCCATCAGGTGCGTTTCCCCAACGATTACAGCAAGATCCCCAAGGATGAGACCAGCCCGTCCATCGTGCGCGATCCCTCCAAGTGCATTCTCTGCGGCAAGTGCGTGCGCATGTGCGCCGAGGTCCAGAACATCAGCGCCATCGACATCTGCCACCGCGGCAAAGACAGCTATATTTCCTGCGGCTTCGGGCTGAACATGATCGACACCAGCTGCGTGGGCTGCGGCCAGTGCGCGGCAGTCTGCCCCACCGGCGCCCTCACCGTGAAGAACGAAGTGGGTAAGATGTGGGATATGATCTACGACCCCGGCAAGAAGGTCGCCGTCCAGATCGCCCCTGCGGTCCGCGTCGGCGTCGGTGAGGAGTTTGGTATCCCCGCCAGCACCCCTGTTATCGGTAAGATTGTCACCGCGCTCAAGATGATGGGAGTCGACTATGTGTTTGATACCTCCCTTACCGCCGACCTCACCATCATGGAGGAGTCCGCCGAATTCTTTGAGAAGCTCAAGAACGGGGATAAGCTGCCGATGTTTACCTCTTGCTGCCCCGGCTGGATCAAGCATATTGAAAAAACCTATCCGCAGATCATGCCTCAGGTGTCCACCTGCGGCTCCCCGATGGAGATGTTCGGCGCGCTGATTCGCCAGCAGTATAAGGGTGAACCTCTGTATTCCGTGGCGGCCATGCCATGCTCCGCGAAAAAGATGGAGGCTGCCCGCCCCGAGCTTGAGAAGGACGGGGAGCGCCTGATCGACCTTGTGATCACGAGCCAGGAGATTGTCCGGATGATCAGGGAGGTCGGCATTGACTTTGCGAAGCTGCCCGATACCGCTCCGGATGAACCTTTTGCCCCCTACACCGGCGGCGGCGTCATTTTCGGTGTTACCGGCGGCGTGACCGAGGCCGTCATCCGCAAGGTCCTGGGCGATACCTCCGACGCCACCATGGCCTCCGTCGCGGAGTGCGGCGTCCGCGGGCTCGACGGCATCAAGGCCTTCGAGGTCACGGCGGGCGATACCACGCTGCGCATAGCCGTGGCGAACGGGCTTGGAAACGCGGATAAGCTCATTGAAAAGGTGGAGTCCGGCGAGGAAGCCTTCGACTTTATCGAAGTCATGGCCTGCCCGGACGGCTGCATCGGCGGCGGCGGACAGCCTCCCGCGTGCAATGCCCGCAAGGAGGAGCGCTATCAGGGCATCTTTGAGGCCGATAAGGAATGCGCCCTCAGGAGTTCCGAACAGAACCCGGCGCTGGATGGCATATACAAGCTGCTTAACGGCCGTGCGCACGAGCTGCTGCACATCCACTATCCAGATCACAACAGATAAACCAGAGTTTTTCTACAGCGCCCGGATGAGATCCGGGCGCTGTTTTTTCTGTGGAAAAATCGACTTACCCACTGTATAATATAAAAAAAGTAACAGGGGGAGGAACAGCTATGGCCGATGTACAGGAATTGACGGTCTGGAGTATGATGCTGCGGCTGCTTCTGGCGGTGGCCGCCGGCGGACTGATCGGACTGGAACGCGAGACAAAACACCGCGCGGCGGGCTTTCGCACCTATATGCTGGTGGCGCTGGGCGCCACGGTGACCATGCTGCTGGCCCAATATCTCAGCTGGATGGTGGAAGGTCCCTGGCTGCATCTGGCAAAAAACGTCGTGCCCACAGATGTGTCCCGGCTGGGGGCGCAGGTGATCAACGGCGTGGGCTTTCTGGGCGCGGGCACCATCATCGTCACCCACCGGCAGGAGATCCAGGGGCTGACCACGGCGGCGGGTCTGTGGGCCTCGGCCTGCATGGGCCTGGCCATCGGCGTGGGGTTTTATACCTGCCTGATCACGGGCGTGGTGCTGATCCTGCTGTGCATGGTGCTGTTTTCCCCCATGGAAAACGCCATCCATGCCACCTCCCGCAGCATGAATATCTATGTGGAGCTGACGGGCATCGGCGATCTCGGCGCGCTGACCCACGGCATCAAGGCTCAGGGCTGTACGATCTATGATTTGGAACTGAACAAGAGCGGCGAAGGCGGCGCCCGCCGCCTGTCCGCCATCTACACCGTGAGCCTGCAGAAAAAGCAGGAGCACGCGGAACTCCTGGCCCGCCTCTCCGCGGTGGACGGCGTGGTCAGCATTGAAGAAAACTGAAAGGGGGAGAAGAACTTGCTGCACGTATTCGACTTTATGCGGGAGATGACCACGCTCTCCGTGGTACTGCGGATGTTGCTGGCCTTCCTGTGCGGCGGCGTCATCGGCCTCGAGCGCGAATATAAGCACCGCCCGGCGGGCTTCCGCACCCATATCCTCATCTGCCTGGGTGCGGCCATGACCACCCTCACCAGCCAGTATCTCTACCTCACCATGCAGATGTACACCGATGTGGCCCGCCTGGGCGCGCAGGTTATCGCGGGTATCGGCTTCATCGGCGCGGGCACCATCGTCGTCACCCGCCAGCGGAGAGTGAAGGGCCTGACCACGGCGGCGGGGATGTGGACCTCGGCGATCATCGGGCTGGCCTGCGGCGCGGGCTATGTGGAGTGCGCCATTTTTGCCACGCTGCTGGTGATGGCGGCGGAAATGCTGCTGATCCGGCTGGAATACCGGGTGGCCTCCGGGGCGCGGGAAATGAACATCTATGTGGAATATACCGAGGCCGACCGGATGACGGAGATCCTGCAGGGCCTCCGGGCGGAGAAGGTGCGGATCACCAATCTGGAAATCTCCCGCCGGGTGGAGGGCGACCGGCGCTACAGCGCGGTCGTGTCCCTCGGCAATCTTCGGGGCATCCCCGCGGAGCGGCTTCTCAGCCGCTTGGAAGCCATGGACGATGTGCTGCTGGTGGAGGAAATGTAAGACTCAAAAAAATTCCGGCGCGAGCGTTTCGCGCCGGAATTTTTGGTAACTATGTACTAGAGCAGGTATTTCACCAGCAGCAGCAGGACCACCCCGGGCACGCCCAGAATGCCGGCCACCAGGGCGTTGATCCAGTTTACCCCCAGCGATACGCCCACAAAGCCGCCCAGCCAGTTCACCACGAACAGGATCACAAAGCCCATGAGCCCGTTGAGCAGCAGCTTCACCGCGATCTTCAGCGGGGTTTTCAGCAGCTTGAAAAGCAGCAGCAGAGCGCCCAGCGCGACCACGACGATGAGGATGGTGTAAAGATTATCCATCGGTATTTCCCTCCTGCGGATAGAGCGCCTTCAAGTCCTTCACGGCGCAGTTGTAGCGCGACTGAAGAGCGCTGATTTCATAGATGGCGGCGTCCATCACGGCGTGATCCGTGATGTTGTCAAAGGCCGACCAGGCGCAGTCAAGCTTGTCCCGGATGTCGCCGATCTCGCTGCGGACCCGGGCCCGCTCGGCCTTCAGCATTTTTTTTTCTTTGCGTTTTTCAGACATGGAAAAGCCTCCCGAAAGTACTTTTCCATTAGTCTATACAGTATGCGGGAAAATTAAACGAAATGCCGGGTTTTTCCATGCGTAGCCGCGCAAGGGCAGCATATACTATTCTCGGACAAAGCAAACGGTGTCCGGCAGGGTTTTTATCAAACGAAGCTCAAAGCCGGTGCGTGTTCTCAAAGGACATTGCGAATGGCTGTGTTTCCGCCATTGCGGCGGACACTACCGGGCGGAGCGACAGGCCGTATCGCGTGGATACGGATTCCTCCTTCAGCCGTGCCTTGTCAAGCGCCGGAATTTCTTCCGGTACGGGCGGGATTGTCGAAAGACAATCCCGCTTTGCTTTTGGCTTGAAATTTTGCTGCGGGTACGGTATACTATATAAGTTAAAATATGCGGTGAAATATCCACAATATCTTGTATTTGCGAGGAAGAGAACCATGACGAAAGCAAACCCCGAATATGGCAACGACAGTATCTCCCAGCTCAAGGGCGCGGACCGCGTCCGCCGCCGGCCGGGCGTTATTTTCGGCTCCGACGGGCTGGAGGGCTGCGAACACGCTGTTTTCGAGATCCTTTCCAACTCCATCGACGAAGCCCGCGAGGGACACGGTGACATTATAACACTCACCCGCTTCGCCGACAAGTCCGTCGAAGTGGAGGATTTCGGCCGGGGCTGCCCTATGGACTGGAACCCGGTGGAAAAACGCTACAACTGGGAGCTGGTGTACTGCGAGCTGTATGCCGGAGGCAAGTATAAAAACGACGAGGGCGAGAGCTACGAATACTCGCTGGGCCTCAACGGCCTCGGCTCCTGCGCCACGCAGTATGCCTCGGAATTTATGGACGTCACCGTCTGGCGGGACGGCAATAAATACGAGATGCACTTCAAAAAGGGCAAGCCCTGCGGGAAAAAGGGGGAGGAACTGATCGTCACGCCCGCCGACCGCAAAAAGACCGGTACCACCACCCGCTGGCGGCCCGATATCGACGTCTTTACCGACATCGACATCCCGGTGGAGTATTTTGAGGACATCCTCCGGCGGCAGGCCGTGGTCAACGCGGGTGTCACCTTCCGCTTCCGCAGCGAGGTCAACGGCAGATTCGAGACGAAGGACTACCGCTACGAGCACGGCATATTGGATTATGTAAACGAAGTCGCCGGAGAGGGCGCGCTCACCGCGCCGGAGTTCATCGAATGTGAGCGCAGGGGCCGCGACCGGCCGGACAAGCCGGACTACAAGGTCAAAATCTCCGCGGCCTTCTGCTTTTCCAACAAGGTCAATCTCACGGAATATTACCACAACTCCTCCTGGCTGGAGCACGGCGGCAGCCCGGAGAAGGCCACCCGCAACGGCTTCGTCTACGCCATCGACGCCTATCTCAAAAAGCTGGGCAAATACCAGAAAAATGAATCCAAGATCACCTTCCAGGACGTGCAGGACTGTCTGGCGCTGGTGACCAACTGCTTCTCCACCCAGACCTCCTACGAAAACCAGACCAAAAAGGCCATTACGAATAAGTTCATTCAGGACGCCATGACGGATTTCTTCAAGGAGCAGCTGGAGATCTATTTCATCGAGAACAAGCCCGAGGCCGACCGCATCGCCGAGCAGGTGCTGATTAACAAGCGCTCCCGGGAGACGGCGGAGAAGGCCCGGCAGGGCATGAAGAAAAAGCTTACCGGCTCCATCGACATCGCCAACCGCGTGCAGAAATTTGTGGACTGCCGCAGCAGGGACACCGGCGTGCGGGAGATCTACATCGTGGAGGGCGATTCCGCCCTGGGCGCCTGCAAGCAGTCGAGAAACGCGGAATTTCAGGGCCTGATGCCGGTGCGGGGCAAAATACTCAACTGTCTCAAGGCGGACTTCGTGCGCATTTTCAAAAGCGAGATCATCACCGACCTGCTGAAGGTGCTGGGCTGCGGCGTGGAGGTGCGGGACAAGCACACCAAGGACCTGGCCGATTTCGACGTGAACAACCTCCGCTGGAACAAGGTCATCATCTGCACCGACGCCGATGTGGACGGCTACCAGATCCGCACGCTGATTCTCACCATGCTGTACCGTCTGGTGCCCACGCTCATCCGGGAGGGTTACGTTTACATCGCGGAATCTCCGCTCTATGAGATCGAATGCAGGGGCAAAACCTGGTTTGCCTATACCGACCGGGAAAAGACCGACATCGTGGAAAGCTTCGGCGGCGCGAAATGCACCATCAACCGCTCCAAGGGCCTCGGCGAGAACGACCCGGAGATGATGTGGCTGACCACCATGAACCCCGACACCCGTCGGCTCATCCGGGTCATGCCCGAGGACGCCGAGCGCATGGACGAGGTGTTCGATCTGCTGCTGGGCGACAATCTGGACGGCCGCAAGGAGCACATTGCCGAGCAGGGCTACCTGTATCTCGACATGGCCGATATTTCGTAAGGAGGCGCGGCAATGAAATATTTTACCGCCGTAAAGCTCACCAAGGGCCTGGCCATCGCCTCCGCCGTGCTGTGCGTGGGCGGACTGATGTTCACCGGCAATCTCTCCGCGCTGCGCGCCGTGCTCACCGCGGCGGCGCTGCTGTGTCTGGTTTCGGCCCTCATCGTCACGCTGACCTTCTGCAAATGCCCCAACTGCGGCAAGCACATCTTTTTCGGCGCGGCCAAGGTGGTGTACTGCCCCAACTGCCGCCGCAGTCTGGAGACCGGAAAAAAGGTCAGCAAGAAGAGAGCCAACAGCACATTCAAAAAATAATTACGGGAAGGATCGCCGCCCATGCCAAAGAAAAAGAAACCCGACGAGGAGATCAAACACGCCGCCGATCCCAATGTGATGGGCCTGCGGGCCGAGACTGTGGAGCAGCCCATCACGGAGACGCTGGAGACCAACTATATGCCCTACGCCATGTCGGTCATTGTCTCCCGCGCCATTCCGGAGATCGACGGCTTCAAGCCCTCCCATCGGAAGCTGCTGTATACCATGTATAAAATGGGCCTGCTCACCGGGGGCCGGACGAAGTCCGCCAACATCGTGGGCCAGACCATGAAATTGAACCCCCACGGCGACGCCGCCATCTACGATACCATGGTGCGTCTGTCCCGGGGCTATGAGGCGCTGCTGACGCCCTTTGTGGATTCCAAGGGCAACTTCGGCAAAATGTTCTCCCGGGATATGTCCTGGGCGGCGCCGCGCTATACGGAAGCCAAGCTCTCCGCCATCTGCGCCGAGCTTTTCCGGGACATCGACAAGGACACCGTGGAATTTTGCGACAACTACGACGGCAGCATGAAGGAGCCGGCCCTGCTGCCCACCACCTTCCCCAACGTGCTGGTGTCCGCCAATCTGGGCATCGCCGTGGGCATGGCCAGCCAGATCTGCGGGTTCAATCTGGGGGAGGTGTGCGAGACCGCCATCGCCCTTTTGCAGGACCCGGAGCATGACGTGCTCTCCACGCTGCCCGCGCCGGACTTCCCCGGAGGGGGCGAAATCCTCTACGACCGGACGGAGATGGAGCGCATCTACCAGACCGGCCGGGGCGGCTTCAAGGTGCGGGCCCGCTGGCGCTTTGTGCCCGCGGAAAATCTCATCGAGATCTATGAGATCCCCTATACCACCACCGCCGAGGCCATCATGGACAAGGTGGCGGAGCTGATCAAGGCCGGCAAGGTACGGGAGATCAACGATATGCGCGACGAGACCGATCTGGGCGGCCTGAAGCTGGCCATCGACCTCAAGCGCGGCACCGACCCGGAAAAGCTGATGCAAAAGCTGTTCCGCATGACGCCGCTGATGGATTCCTTCCCCTGCAATTTCAACATTCTCATCGAGGGGACGCCCCGCGTCATGGGCGTGGGCGAGATTCTTTCCGAGTGGACGGCCTGGCGCATGGAATGCGTCCGCCGCCGGGTCTACTTCGAGCTTGCCAAAAAGAAAGACAAGCTGCACCTGCTGAAGGGCCTGGAAAAGATCCTGCTGGACATCGACAAGGCCATCGCCGTCATCCGCAATACCCAGCATGAGGAGGATGTGGTCCCCAACCTGATGACCCAGTTCGGCATAGACGAGACCCAGGCCGAGTTTGTGGCGGAGATCAAGCTGCGCAACATCAACCGCGAGTACATCCTCAAACGCGTGGCGGAGACCGACGAGCTGGAAAAAGAAATCGCCGATCTGGAGGATGTGGTCTCCAGCAGGCGCCGCATCAGGGCCATCATTATCGCCGAGCTGAAGGATGTGATCAAAAAGTACCCCTCGCCCCGCCGCACCGGGCTGGTATACGACGCCGCGCCGGGCGAAGCCGCGGCGGAGGACGAGACCGAGGATTACCATGTGACCCTGTTCGTCTCCCGGGAGGGCTATTTCAAAAAGATCACCGACGCGTCCCTGCGGATGTCCTCCGAGCAGAGATATAAGGAGGGCGACGGGCTTTTAACGTCCTTTGAGGCCTCCAACCGCGCGGAACTGCTGGTGTTCACCGACCGGGCGCAGGTTTATAAGACCCGCTGCGCCGATTTTGAGGACACCAAGGCCTCCGCGCTGGGCACCTTCCTGCCTACCAGGCTGGAGATGGACGACGGCGAGCGGGTGGTCGCGGTGGCGGATCCCGGCGATTACCGCGGCCAGCTCCTGCTGCTGTTTGAAAATGGCAAGGCGGCCCGCTTCGGCATGGACGTTTACGAGACCAAGACCAACCGCAAGAAGCTGGTCAACGCCTTTTCCGACAAATCGCCCCTGCGCGGTATCCTGTTCTTCCGGGAGGAACTGGATGTGGCCGCCTTCGCGGACGACGGTCGCGCGCTGGTGTTCAACACCGCGCTTTTGCAGCCCAAGACCAGCCGCACCACTCAGGGCGTGGGCTGTATGAGCCTGAAGGCCCGGCGGAAGCTTCAGCGGGCCGGGCCGCTGGAGGGGGCCGGGATCAAGAATGTCGCCCGCTACCGCGTGCGTACCCTGCCGGCCGCCGGCGCGGTGCTGCGCGAGGAGGACAGGGGAGAGGAGCAGCTTTCGCTGATCGGGGATTGAGATGAAACAAAAGACCGTCCTTGCCGCTCTCAGCAAGTACTTTCTCATCACACTTGGCGCGCTGATCTATGCCGCGGGCTTCGATTTTCTGCTTTACCCCAACGACGTCGTCTCCGGCGGCGTCACCGGCATCGCCATGATCCTCAACAAGCTGGCCGGACTGCCTATCGGCGTCATGACCATCGTGATAAACGTGCCGCTTTTCGCGGTGGCATGGAAAAAGTTCGGTCTGAAATTTATTATCGACTCCCTGCTGGGGATGGTGCTGTCCTCCATATTCGTGGACCTGCTGGCGATGCCGGGCATCGTCCTTACCCATGAGCCGCTGCTGGCATGCCTTATCGGCGGCGTCATCAAGGGCTTCGGCTTCGGCATTATTTACTGGGAGGGCGCCACCACCGGCGGCAGCGATATTCTGGCCAAGATGGTGCGCAGCCGTTATCCTTACATCAATTTCGGCACCATCATCCTGGTGATGGACGCCGTTATCATTCTGGCCTTCGCCGTCATCTTCAGCAACTTTGAAGCCGCCATGTACGGCGTCATCGCCATGTTCGTCACGACCAAGGTGGTGGATCTGGTGCTGTACGGCATCAACACCTATAACGTCTGCTATATTGTCAGCAGCCGCAGCGGGGAGGTGTCGGGCGAAATCACCGGCACCATGCACCGGGGCGTCACCATCCTCCACGGCGAGGGCGCTTATACCGGCGAGGAAAAACAGGTGCTGATGTGCGTGGTGAAGCGCTCGGAAAGCGTAAAGCTCCGCGCCATCGTCAAATCCGCGGACCCGCAAGCGTTTTTGATCGTCACCGACGCGAAAAATGTGTTCGGCCACGGTTTCGGCGACATCGCCGACGCCGGCTGAAAGGAGCAGCTATGACCAGACGCCTGACAAGTTTCATTCTGTGCGCCGCACTGCTGTTGATGCTGTGCGGCTGCGGCAGCCTGTTCGATAAGGACTATTCCAGGGAGACCGACTATGTCAGCTCCGGGGATGCAGGCAGCGACGGAAAAAGTCAGGTGAAAAACTATTACGGGCTGAAGCAGGCCATCCTGCAGCTGGTGGAGACCCATGCCGCCAGCGGCGTCATCACTTTCGGCGAGTACGACGGCGACATCAGCACCGACCTCTCCAACGTCTGCTGGGAGCTGCGCACCCAGAACGCCCTGTGCGTTTACTGCGTGGACAGCATCGGCTACGAACTCAACCATATCGTATCCTACGAGGAGGCCACCATTTCCATCCAATACAGCCGCACCCAGCAGGAGACGGAGCAGATTGTCTCCGTGGCCTACTCCACGGGCATCCGCGACCATCTGCTCGCCGCGGTGGAAAATCTCAGCGGCAAGGTGGTGCTGCTGGTGAAAAACAGCGCGCTGGATGAGGAAGGCGTCAAAAAACTGGTGACCGATATTTATATGGACGACCCCACCTGCGCCGTCAAGGCCCCAAAGGCCACCGTCTATATGTACAGCGGCACGGGGTTGGAGCGGCTTTTCGACGTAACGCTCAGTTATGGCGGTACGGCCTCGTCGCTGAAATATCAGAAAACCCGGCTGGACACCGCGGTAAGCGCCGCCGTGGACGCCTCCAAGGGCGATACCGAGATCCATACGGCGCTGAAGATCTGCGCCTACCTGGTGGGGCACAGCAAATATACCGCCGATTCCGGCGCCTCGTCCGCCTATGACGCGCTGGTGAGCTGCAATGCGGACAGCTGCGGTCTGGCGCTGGCCTACAAGGCGCTGTGCAACCAGCTGGGCCTTCAGTGCGAGGTGGTGACGGGACTGAAGGAATCCGCCGACCACAACTGGAACATCATCAAGCTGGGGGACGATTATTATCATGTGGATGTGTCCGCCTGCCGGACGGACGGATACGAGGCGGGCTTCCTGCGCAGCGACCAGGACATCTGGGGCGTGTACAAATGGGACGCCGCGGCTTACACGGAATGCCACGGCCCGCTGACTTACGCGGACGCGGCGGGCTGAGTTTTGGAAAATTCGGGCTTGACAAGGCGCTGTTTTGTGGTACAATCAAACACGTTCTGATTGCGGCCATAGCTCATCTGGTAGAGCGCCACCTTGCCAAGGTGGAGGTAGCGAGTTCGAGTCTCGTTGGCCGCTCCATTCAAAAAACGACTTGCCATGGCAAGTCGTTTTTTGGTGTGCTATCTGTAGAAGTACTGGCCGTTCGGAAAAGGAGCAAACTATGACGACAGACGTTGTAATCATCGGCGCGGGCCCCGCAGGCATCTTTACGGCGCTTGAGATGATCCGCAAAGGCAGCAAAAAGAAGATCGTGCTGGTGGAAAAAGGCAAATCGGTGGAGGACCGCCGCTGCCCCAAGGCCATCACGGGCAAGTGCATGAACTGCAAGCCTTACTGCCACATTACCACCGGTTTTTCCGGCGCCGGCGCTTTTTCGGACGGCAAGCTCTCCCTCAGCCACGAGGTTGGCGGCGACCTGCCCACGCTCATCGGCGAGGGGAAGGCGCAGGAGACCATCGACTATGTGGACGATATCTATCTGGAATTTGGCGCGGACATGCATATCGAGGGCGTCGGCGATGCGGAAAAGACCAAGGCCATCCGCCGCCGGGCCATTGCGGCCGGGCTGAAGCTGGTGGATTGCCCCATCCGCCACATGGGCACCGAAAAGGCCCACGACATCTATTTGGGCATAGAGCACTATCTCATGGAGCGCGGCGTGGAGATCCTTTTTGGCAGGGAGTGCCGCAACCTCATCATTGAAAACGGCTTGTGCAGGGGCGTACTGCTGGCCGACGGCGACAGAGAGACCGAGCTCCTGGCCGGAAACACCGTGGTGGCCACCGGCCGCCGGGGCGCGGACTGGCTGGAGAGCCTGTGCACCGAGCACGGCATCGAGCATCAGGCCAGCACTGTCGATATCGGCGTGCGGGTGGAAGTGCGCAACGAGGTCATGGAGGAGATCAACGACGTCCTCTACGAATCCAAGCTCATCGGCTACCCGGCCCCCTTCAAAAATAAGGTCCGCACCTTCTGCCAGAACCCGGGCGGCTATGTGGCCCAGGAGAACTACGACAACGACCTGGCCGTGGTCAACGGCCACTCCTTCAAGGATAAGAAGTCGGAGAACACCAACGTGGCCATCCTCTGCTCCCACAACTTCTCCATCCCCTTCAACCAGCCCATCGCCTACGCCCAAAAGGTGGGAGAGCTGACCAATATGCTGGGCGACGGGCACATCATGGTGCAGCGCTTCGGCGACATTCTGGACGGCAAGCGCACCTGGCAGAAGGAATTGAATTTCTCCAACGTCCGCCCCACGCTGCCGGACGCCATTGCCGGCGATATCACCGCCGCCATGCCCTACCGCGCCATGATCAACATTATCAACTTTATTCAGGCCGTGGATCAGGTTGTGCCGGGCTTCGCCGCCTATGAGACCCTGCTCTACTCCCCGGAGCTGAAGTTCTATTCCAACAAGATCAAAATGGACACGGATTTTAATACCAACGTCAGGGGCCTGCACTGCCTGGGCGATTCCTCCGGCTGGACGCGGGGCCTGATGATGGCCTCCGCCATGGGTACGCTCATGGGCCGAAAATTGGCCGCGGAAAGATAGACACAGCAGATCGGACGGCTTTTGCCGTCCGATCATTTTTTGCCGCCGGCCGTCCCCTTCGACCGCGTTCCCCGTTGACAGGAAACGGGATTCCCCTGTATAATATGTATCTAAGTGTAGTCAACAGGCCCGTATGCCCGAAAGAGTGAATGCTATGGATAATAATCCCAATACCCCAAAACGAAATACCCCCAGCATTGAAAGCAAGCTGCGGCACAACATCGTCCGTTTGCCGGTGGAGATCCGCAAGGCCAGCGGCATCGTCATCTGGGGCCGCCGCATCAAATCGCTGGTTTTTACCACCGATATCGCCATCATCCGCAACTGCGATGCCGACGCCGTGCTGGCGGTCTACCCCTTCACGCCCCAGCAGGCCATCAGCAGCTGCATCATCCAAAGCGCCTATATCCCCGTGTTCTGCGGGGTGGGCGGCAGTCTCACCAAGGGCATCCGCTCCATCTCCATGGCCAAAGATGCCGAAGCCATGGGCGCGATGGGCGTGGTGGTGAACGCCGCCGTGTCCAACGTCAATCTGGCGGCCATCGCGGCCACGGTGGACATCCCCGTGGTGGTGACGGTGGTCACCCCGGACACGGATATCGCCGCCCGCATCGCGGCGGGCGCCTCCATCCTCAACGTCTCCGCCGCGGATAAGACGCCGGGGCTGGTGCGCAAGATCCGGGAGAGCCATCCCGAATTTCCAATCATCGCCACCGGCGGGCCCACGCCGGAATCCGTGGCCGAAACGGTGGAGGCCGGGGCCAACGCCATCAGCATCACGCCTCCCAGCACCAAGGCGCTGTTTTCCGCCATCATGAAAAACTACCGCGAGCCCGAGGGCAGCCGGGATTTCATGGAACCGTAAAACCGCCGCAAGATCGGCACGATCGAATAGGCCCTTCAGCAGGCGGCGGACCCGTATTTTTCGCGGCGTCTGCCGCTTATTCAGTTGAATAATCACCCAGAAACTGGTATCCTGATATTATCATTAAAAAAGGGATGGCCTGGGAAATGAAAAACGCCGCCTCCAGACTCCTGTGCCTGCTGCTGACTCTGCTGCTGCTCACCCCCGCGCTGCCTGTGCGGGCGGAGGGGCTCTATGGGGACGCGTCGGGCCACTGGGCGGAGGCGGCGCTTTTGCGCGCCGTGGGAGAGGGCCTGCTCGTAGGCTCCGGCGATAAACTGGCCCCGGACGGAGCCGTATCCAGAGCCCAGGCGGCGGTGATCCTCAACCGGGTACTGGGGGCGGAGGAGGCTGCCGACCTCACCGGAAAGACCGACGTGCCCGTTACGGCGTGGTATTACGACGCCATGGCCAAGGCCGTCTCGCTGGGGTATCTCACCGTGCCCAGGGCGGCGGTGATGGAACGGGCCATGACCCGGCAGGAGATGTTCGCCGTGCTGGCCGCCGCGTTCTCGCTGAACCTGGCGGAGACGGACGAGACGGCGCTGGCTGCTTTCAGCGATGGAAGCGGGCTGACCGGCGCTTTCCGCCGTGCGGCGGCGTCGCTGTGCGGGCAGGGCCTGCTGGCAGGCTCCGGCGGCAGGCTGCGGCCCGGCGACAACGCCACCCGGGCGGAATTTGTGACGCTGCTCTACAGGATCACGGACACCTTCGCCGTGGCCGGCTGCGGGGAGACCGCGCCCGCGCTGAAAGCGGGGGAGAGCGCCGTGCTGCGCGGCGATGATTTGACTTCGCTCACCGCCGACGGGGCGCCGGCCACGGTGGTCTTTGCCCAGCGCGCGGGCGACGCGTATTTGAGCCAGCCGGCCTCGCAGGTCATCGTGGGTCCCGGCGGGGGAACCGTGACCGTGGCGGGCAGCGTGAAGCGGCTGGACGTGACCGGCGCGGGCCGGACAGTGGCGATAACAGGTTTTGTGGAAAAGCTGATCGTCGGCGCCGACGCGCAGGTGACCGTCACCGGCGCGGTGGGGCAATTGATTGCCGCCGCCGACTGCACCGTCACCGGCACTGGCCGGGTGAACAGCGCGGAAGTGCGCGTGCCCACCGCCGCGCTGGCGGTCTGCCCCGGGGGCTATGCCCGGCTGGGCGGCGTCGAGGCCGCCCTTGACGCGCCGCAGACGCTGGCGGCGGGGGAGAAGCTGACAGTCACCGCCGCGCTGAAAAACGCGCCTGCCGGCGCTGTGTGCGGCTATACATGGTTTGTGGGCGGCACTGCCGCCGAGAGCGGCGTCGTGCCGGACGACGGCAAATTGACTTATACGCCCACCGTGGCCTATTCCGCCCACATGGCCGACACCATGGCGCTGGGCCTGCTGCTGACGGTCCGGACCGACGGCGCGCTGGAGAGCCGGTATTTCACCGCCTCCGTCCAGCTCCAGAATTACCCGGCCAGCCACTATTACGGGGCCGACGCGGCCCGGGTGCTGGATCTGGTGACCACCTACCAGTACCCCACCGCCGTGCTGTACGACGGCTGGCTGTATGCGGACAGCGCGCTGCGTACCCGCACCCGCTATGTGCCGGCGGGCACGGAGGCCGTGTGCGTTTCCAGCGAGGGCTCCTCGGCTGCGCAGCTCCGCCTGACCGACGGCGCTGTGGGCTGGATCTCGCCGGGCAGCATCCGCTGCGCCGCCGGCAATTGCACCCGGAGCGAGGATTACGCCGCCGCCGACAAGGAAATCTGGGTTAACGCGAAGGACTATACCAGCGCTACCGATTCTCTTGTCTGGGTCAGTCTCAGCTGCCAGAAGGTGAACGTATTCACCCGCGGTACCGGCGGCTGGGAGCTGTGCAGGACCTTTTCCTGCGCCTCCGGGGCCAATGCCAGCCCCACGCCTACGGGCAGCTATGCCATCAGCTATCACCAGACCCGCTGGGATTACGGCAGCTACTGGTGCGGTCCCATCACGGGGTTTTACGGCGGCTATGCGTTCCATTCCTGGCTCAACCGGCCCGACGGCAGCGCCTACAACCACGCGCTGGGACAGCCCGTTTCCCACGGCTGTATCCGCATGGAGGACGCCGGGGCCCGGTATCTGTACACGCTACCCATGAACACCCGGGTGGTGGTGTTTTAAAACCGGGATGCTTCGGAGAAAGCTCCGAAGCATCCCGGTCATTCCTGATAGCTGTTGGCCGCGAAAACGTGTCTGGCCAGCCCCTCCGAAACATAGTCGAACATTACGCAGCCGTAATCCTTCCCGCTCAGAAGCTCATGCTGAATGAACCAGCCGTTCATTACCTGAGCGTATTTCAGCGGCATGCCGTAGGCGCCGGTGCCCTTGGTGCTGAGATAATTGAGCAGCAGCGTGCCTTTCTCCGCCTGCGAGTGGTCGATACAATAGGCCACGGCGTTCCACTTGTCCTGGGTGCCGTATGCGTAGTGATCCTGCACGCACAGTGCGAGATTGTCGCTCACCGTCTGGGTGACGCAGGGGATCCCGGCCACGCCGGAGCCGCCCTGGTCGGCCCAGCAGAAGTTCAGGCCGGAAAGCCCGTCCTCTCCCGAGCCGTAGCGCCGGGCCAGCACGATCTTGCCCCGCACCTCGTCCAGCGCGGGGTCGCGGTTTTCGGTGTAGAGCCCGCCGCCGCCGAAGCTGGCCATCAGCGCGTCCTCCACCTGCCGGGCGTCGGCGTCGCCGTGCTCGTGCTTGACCAGCATCAGGATCGTCTCCGTGGGATGCGCGGCGAGAAAGGCCCGGCAGTCGGCCACAACGGCGTCAAAGCTCAGGGCGTCCGCCGTGAGGCTTGCGGAGGCTTTGCAGTCCAGAAAACTGTGGGAGAGGGTCAGCGAGACGGTCCCGTCGCCGTTGTCGTGGGTGTTCAGCCGGATATCCAGCACCCGCACGCCCATGTCCAGCTGCCGGGCGATGGAGGAATCCTGACACCGGCCGATCAGCGGCAGCGTGACATATTCCGTGGCGCTGTCATGGGTGCCGGGCATGCTGATCTCGCTGAGAGTCAGGGCTCCGTCCACTTTGGCCATCCAGTCGGCGGCGGAAACGGATTCCCAGACGCCCTCGTCGGCGTCGTCGCTGTAATCCCGCTTGGCCGGAGTACCGGTGGGGCAATACAGCAGCAGCGCCCCACCGGCCAGCGCGATCAACACGGCCAATAGGATCCGCAGGATTATTCTGGATTTATGCGTTTTTACTTTCATCGTCGATATCCTTTCCGGGACAATAGCAATCGAACCAGGCCTCCAGATGGCGATGATAGCCCGGCGTATCCACAAGATAGCTCAGGCCGTGATCCGCGCCGGGCACGGTGAACAGCTCCTTGGGCGCGGCGCAGGCCTCGTAATTTTCCCGGGAAAACCGGGTGGGGACGAATTCGTCCGCCTCGCCGTGAATAAACAGCACCGGGATCTTGTCGTTTTTCATTGAGGGCAGCGTGCTGCACTGGTACAGGTCGAAGCCCGCCAGCAGCCGGCACCAGAGATTCAACCCCCACAAAATAGGCCGGGGTTTCAGGTGGAAGGCCCGCTTGGCCACGCTGCCCAGCTCGTCGCACAGGGAACTGTAGCCGCAGTCCGCCACGGCGGCCTTCACGGCGTCCGGCAGCCCCGTATCCAGCGCCATCAGTACGGCGGACGAACCCAGCGAAATACCCGCCGCGACGATGGGCAGTCCGGGATAGCGCGCCGCGGCGTAGTCGCACCACATCTTGACGTCTTTCTTTTCCCTGGCGCCGAAGGTGATATAGCGGCCCTCGCTGTCGCCGCAGGCCCGCTGGTTGGGCAGCAGCAGGGTGAAGCCCAGGTCGTGGTAGTATTGTGCCGAGGCGCCCAGATCCCGCAGGGGTGTGGAGCGGTAGCCGTGCATGGACAGGAGGACACCCCGGGGCTGGTCGGCCTCCAGCAGCATGGCCCGCAGCTTCAGCCCGTCGAAGGAGCGCAGTTCCACGGTCTCATAGGGCTGGGCGCGGAACCAGTCGGCACCGGCGCGGATCACGCCGGCATATTTTTTCCAGGTCCGGCCGGTGGACTCGTCGGTATAGCCGGCCTTGGTCTTCGTGCGGCGAAAGCCTATCAGGAACATCGCCAGCGTAGAGATCAGATACAGTGCCGTCAGGATCAGCACAGCGAGCAGCGCAATTCTCAACCCGAATCGCCTCTTTCTCCCGGATTGTAACCCAAAACCTGTGCGCTGACAATCCCGGCATCCCACGATTTAACAAATTATTGATAACTTTGCGGGCTATTGTGATACAATACCATGCATACCAAAATGCGGTGCGATCCGCGTTTCCGATATTCTGATTTCAGGAGCAGACCATGAGAGAAAAAATGGCCAGATTCATGGCGGGCCGCTACGGCGGCGATCAACTGAACAGATTCGTGGCGGTGAGCGGCTGCGTATTGATCCTCGTCGGCTTCTTTGTCGGCGGCGTGGTCTCGCTGCTGTTATACTTCGTGTCTCTGGCGGGACTGGTATGGTCGTACTACCGGATGTTCTCCCGCAATTTTGACAAGCGCCGTCAGGAAAACGCCCGCTACCTCCGCTTCAAGCAGCGGATGAATTCCGACGTCCGTCTGAATAAAGAGCGCTGGAGCCAGCGCCGGGACTATAAATTCTTCACCTGTCCCGCCTGCCACACCACGCTGCGGGTTCCCAAGGGCAAGGGCAAGATCAACATCGTCTGCCGCAAGTGCGGCAACTCCTTCCAGGGGAAGACCTGAACCATGTTCGGCTATGTGATCGCCAATCCTCAGGGGCTGGACGAGCAGCGCTTCGCCCGCTACAAAAGCTTCTACTGCGGCCTGTGCCGCACGCTCAAGGCCCGCTACAGCGGCTGGATGCGCCTCACCCTCACCTACGACATGACCTTCCTCGCGCTGCTGGAAAACGCGCTGTACGAGCCGGAGGAGACTTCCGGCATGGAGAGATGCACCGTCCACCCGGTGAAGACCCATGCCTGGATCCACGGTGAATTTACGGACTACGCCGCCGACCTCTCCGTGCTGCTGACCTACCTCAAATGCATGGACGATTGGGACGACGACTGCGACCCCGTCAGGAAGGCGGAGGCTTCTGTGCTGCGCCCCGCCTATGAAGCGGTGTGCCTGCGGTACCCCCGCCAAAGCGGCGTCATCCGCGACTGCATGGCCGCCATCAGCGGGATCGAGCGCCGCCGCGACCCCAATCCGGACGCCGCCGCCAACTGCTTCGGCATACTGATGGGCGAGCTTTTCGTCTGCCGGGAGGATCGCTGGAGCGACACGCTGCGCGCCATGGGCGCCGCGCTGGGCCGGTTCATCTACCTCATGGACGCCGTGGTGGATCAGGAAAAAGATCAAAAGCGTTTTCGCTATAATCCGCTGGAGGCCCTGCCCGACACCGCGGGCGACCATTATCGCGCCGCCCTTGAAATGCTTCTGGGACGCTGCGTATTTGAATTTGACAAGCTGCCCATCGTGAAGGACGCCGATATTCTGCGCAACATTCTGTGCAGCGGCGTGTGGACGGTCTATCTCAATAAATTTGATCCTCCTCAGAAAGGAGCTCCGGATGATACAGGATCCCTATAAAGTCCTCGGCGTGTCGCCGGATGCCACCGACGAGGAGATCAAGACGGCCTACCGCAATCTGGCCAAGAAGTACCACCCCGACCGCAATCCCGGCAACAAAGCCGCCGCGGAAAAAATGAACCAGATCAACGCCGCTTATGACCAGATCAAAAACGGCACCGGCGGGGGTGCCTATCAGCCCGGCGGCGCACAGGGCGCCTACACGGGCTGGGACCCGTTCGCCGGCGGATATCAGCAGTATCAGCAGCAGACCGACCGCCCGGAATGCCAGGCCGCGGCCAGCTTCATTTCCAACGGCCGCTATCAGGAGGCGCTCAACGCCCTCTCCGGCGTGCCGGAGGCGGAGCGGGACGGACGATGGTATTACCTTTCGTCCATCGCCAATATGTATCTGGGCAACAGCGTGGCCGCGCTGGAGCACGCCCGCAGGGCCGTCCAGATGGACCCGGACAACGGCGAATATCGCCGGCTGCTGGAGACGCTCCAGTCCGGCGGAGGGTATTACCAGAACTACAGCGCCAATTACGGCGCGTCCTCCTCACCTGTGAATAAGATCTGCACCGCGCTGTGCATCGCCAACCTGCTGCTGTCCCTTTGCGGCTACGGTTACGGTTATGGCGGCATTCTCTGCTGCTGACGTACTTCTCTTCTGCAAAAAGTGCACAAAAAATTTTATAACCGCTTCCGGGCACGGCAATCCTCTGTCGCGTGCCGCCCGGTGACGGAGCGCGGCGGGAGATGGGGGACCCGGACCGCTTCCGGGCACGGCAATCCTCTGCCGCATGCCGCCCGGTGACGGAGCGCCGCGGGAGATGGGGGACCCAGGGAGCTGATGAGTATGATGCCGGCCCCTTGCCTTCTTTGCCAAAGGGAGGCGGCGCGTAACGCCTGAAAGATTCACCGAAGTATAGCATTTGAGCCTCCCTGTGCGCAGGGAGGCTCATTTTTGCCGCCGCACTTGGATAGCGCCC
>Ga0116171_10001491_pt1 | contig 23140 bp, 18 predicted proteins | sample AD_JPNHW2_MetaG_FD_89798 | JGI IMG/M metagenome (GOLD analysis project Ga0116171, IMG submission 89798) | Active sludge microbial communities of municipal wastewater-treating anaerobic digesters from Japan - AD_JPNHW2_MetaG | ecosystem: Engineered > Bioreactor > Anaerobic > Digestate | place...
AGGAACAGCTTCCTGTCTTCTTTCCTGATCTTTACGAATTTTTTCGTGAAAAAAAGGAAAAGTGTCAGAATTACACTTGCTACCACAAGCCGGATGAAAACGATTGTTATTGGTCTGAATGTCTCGTTGGCTATCTTAAACCAGATGAATGATAAGGACCAGAATATCATGGCCAGTATCACGGCTCCGTATGTCATAAGGTTTTTCTTCACCCTTCAGAAATATTAAGGCGCGAAAATAAGCTATATATTAATAATGTAACCTTTTTTGAAAATATATTTATTTCTCCGGTCTCCCGGGTCAGTAAGTCATATCCTTTCGACCATACTTAGGAAAAATTTTCACATGTATCTGTAATGAACGAAATATCAATAATATAGAAACCTGGCATCTTTCGAACACTATTAAAAAATGATTACCCCCGCATTTGCCATTGACACATAAATTATTATATTTGCCGCCTCTGATCAGAAATAGAAACCATAAAAACCGATTTGAATGAAAATTCTGGTATGCATAAGCAATGTACCCGACACAACGACGAAGATAAAGATTGCAGAAGGCAGCGCTTCTATCGACACTGCAGGCATTCAGTGGGTAATAAATCCGTGGGATGAGCTTTCTCTGACACGTGCCTTGGAGCTAAAAGATGACCAGGCTACAGGTGTGAAATCTGTAACAGTGGCACATGCAGGGCCGGCATCGTCAGAACCAACAATACGAAAAGCCCTGGCAATAGGAGCCGATGATGCCATACGCGTCAATACCGAAGCGGCAGACGCCTGGTACGTTGCCTTTCAGCTTGCAGAGGTCATAAGGAAAGAACAGTATGATATAGTAATGTGCGGAATAGAGTCGAGCGACTTTAACGGCTCCCTGGTAGGAGGCATGATTGCTGAATTTCTTGGAATCCCGTCGGTATCAGCCGTTTCGTCGATTAACTTCGAAGAGGGAAAACCGGTAATAACCCGCGACATCGATGGTGGCAGGGAGATCACCGAGGTGGATGCTCCCTTTGTTGCAATAGTGCAGAAAGGTATAGCAAAGGAGCCGCGCATAGCCGCCATGAGAGGTATTATGATGGCAAGAACAAAGCCTATAAGGGTTTATGAACCCGTGGCCGCTGACACTCTTACACAGATAGTGTCTCTCGAAAAGCCTGCGCAGAGGGCTGCATGCCGTTTCATCGATGCTGCCAATCCTGCTGAGCTGATAAACATCCTGAGAAATGAAGCAAAAGTCATCTGATAAAAATTAATTAAAGAATATGTCAGTATTAGTATATACGGAAAACTGGGACGGGAAATTCAAGAAGCTCTCGTTCGAACTTGTATCTTATGCAGCAGCGGTTGCAAAAATGATGAATACATCAGTTACGGCGCTATCGATAGGAAATGTTTCTGACGATGAACTGAAGACCCTTGGCAAATATGGCGCCGTAAAGATCCTGAGCGCTGGCAATGAATTTCTCTCAGTCCTTGACAGCCAGGCTTATTCGGCAGTAATTTCTGAAGCCGCATTAAAAGAGAATGCATCGGTAATAATCATTTCGAATAATAATACCGGGAAAGCCCTTGCTCCCAGGATATCAGTACGGCTTAAGGCAGGTGTTGGTTCCGGTGTCAGCAGGCTGCCTGTGAATATCAGTCCTTTCACTGTATATAAAAGAGCATATTCAGGGAATGCCTATGCACATGTAGTTATCAAATCAGATATCAAGATACTCACACTTGCACAGAACTCCTTCGACATTGCCGAAACACCAGGTGATGCAGTTATCGAAAAGATCAGCACTGGTGCCGATGCTTCGCTGGTAAAGACCCGTGTTAAGGATGTAAAAAAACAGACAGGTAAGATGCTTCTTACCGATGCCGACCTGGTAGTGTCCGGCGGCAGGGGAATGAAATCACCCGATAACTGGGCTCCCCTTGAAGAGCTTGCCGAAGCACTTGGCGCTGCAACAGCATGTTCGCGTCCTGTTTCCGATGAAGGCTGGCGTCCGCACGAAGAACATACCGGACAAACGGGAAAGATAATTGCACCCAATTTGTATATTGCCGTGGGAATCTCCGGAGCAACACAACACCTTGCAGGAGTAAGCTCCTCGAAATACATAGTAGCTATCAACAGCGACAAGGATGCGCCGATCTTCGAAGCTGCCCAATACGGAATTGTGGGCGATGCAATGAAAGTTCTGCCACAGCTGGTGACCGCTGCTAAAGAACTAAAAAAGTAGAACCTTTGTGTACCTTTGAGTATTCCTTAGTGCCCCTTTGTGGTAAAAAAAAATTAACCACGAAGAACACAAAGGATAACACAAAGTATCACAAAGGAAATAATATCTATTTCAGGTACAGATAATGGTAAAACAGATCCTGTTTGCGGTTACGCTTCTGATAACTCTCGGAGTTTTCTCCTGGACGGTCAGCAGGCTATTAAAGTATTTCAGCTTCACGCGCTCCGGCTTCCCGGTCAGGGACCTGGGTAAACGCTTCGGCGTGATGATGGAAGTAGCCTTTGGCCAGACAAAAATATTCAGGCGCCCTGTCATCGGCTTTGCTCATGCAATGGTCTTCTGGGGATTCTGTGTGATCCTTCTCGGCAGCATCGAAATGGTGACCGACGGCCTTGCCGGAACTGAAAAAGCACTCAAATTCCTTGGTCCGCTCCATGATATAATAATGGCCTCAGGCGATATTTTAGCGGTTATAGTCGCGATAGCAATAATTATCTTTCTTTTTCGAAGGCTCTTTCTTCACATAAGCCGTTTTGAAGGAATTGAGATGAAGAAGAGATCACACCGCGATGCAAACATATCACTCTCGCTGATACTCCTTCTCATGCTTTCACTGATGTCGATGAACATGGGTTACCTGGGCTTACAGAAAGTCTCAGGAGGATCAATTCATGGTGTCTACCCTGCTGGACAGATGCTGATGTCATTAACTCCAGGTCTTTCTGAGAAGACCTTCAGGATAATTTATGAGGCATCGTGGTGGATTCATATTCTGGCTATCTTCTTCTTTGCAAATTATCTCCCTTATTCCAAGCATTTCCATGTGTTCATGTCGGTGCCTAACGTATTCCTTTCAAGGCTTGAACCGCTCGGAAAGCTTGACAACATGGAGAGCATTGCTAAGGAGGTAAAGCTGATGATGAATCCGGAAACAGCATACCAGGCAGCTCCTTCAGATACCCCGCCCCTGAGGTTTGGCGTCAAAGATGCTGAAGATGTGACATGGAAGAATTATTTCGACTCGCTCTCCTGTACCGAATGCGGAAGATGTACTTCGGTATGCCCGGCAAATATAACAGGCAAGAAGCTCTCGCCAAGGAAGATAATGATGGATCTTCGTTCCAGGATGAAAGAGAAAGGTCCGCTGATGGTAAAAAATGGAAGGGATTTCAGCGATGGAAGGGCCCTGCTTCGCGACTATATCTCTGAAGAGGAACTGTGGGCATGCACTACCTGTAATGCCTGTGCCCAGGAATGTCCCATCAACATAAACCACCCATCGCTGATTGTTGAGATGCGCAGGTACCTTGTTCTCGAAGAAGCATCCGCTCCCGGGGAACTTAAGGCTGTGTTTAATAATATCGAAAACAACGGGGCTCCATGGCAATATTCTGCCGACGACAGGCTGCTGTGGGCTAAAGGCATTGAAGTACCTGTTATGTCAGACCTTTTTGCACGCGGTGAGAAACCTGAATATCTGCTCTGGGTAGGTTGTGCAGGTGCTTTTGACGACAGGTATAAGAAAGTTGTCAGCTCATTTGCAAAGGTGCTCAACTATCTCAAGGTCAGTTATGCGGTTCTCGGGAAAGAGGAGACATGTACAGGCGACCCTGCACGACGTGCCGGCAATGAAATGCTTTTCCAGATGCAGGCTATGCAGGTGATATCGACACTCAAGGGCTATAATGTGACAAAGATCATAACCACCTGCCCGCATTGTTTTAATACATTTAAAAATGAATATCCCGATCTTGATGGTCATTTTGAGGTGACAGGATATGTACAGCTGCTGAACAGATTCATCGAAAAAGGAATGCTTAAAATACCTTCTGAAGCACTGAAAGGATTACAGATTACCTATCACGACCCCTGTTACCTGGGAAGAGCCAATAATATTTACGACGAACCCAGGAAGGTGCTCAGGTCGCTGACAGACAATATTACCGAGATGGAGCGTAACAGGAGCTTTGCCCTATGCTGCGGCGCCGGAGGTGCCCAGATGTTCAAGGAAGCAGAAAAGGGGAACAAGGAAATATTTATCGAAAGAACAGAAGATGCGCTTAAGACCGGTGCTTCAGTCATTGCCACAGCATGCCCCTTCTGCATGACAATGATGACAGACGGGCTTAAGTATAAGAATAAGGAGGAAGAAATTAAGAATTTGGATATAGCGGAACTTGTGTTACAGTCGATTGGATTGAAATGATTTTGAAGTTGCAGGGTGCAAGTTGCAAGTTTGAAGCAACCTGTAACATGTAACTTGTAACCTGCAACATTTAAATAAAATAGTAATTTAAAATATAGTGAATAATGGACAACAGTAAAATCCTCAGAAGCGGCGAATTCCTGGTAGCAGAAACTGATCCTCATGATATCTTCATCCCTGAGGAGTTCAATGAAGAACAAAAGATGATTGCCCAGACATGTCGCGATTTTCTCGAGACAGAAGTATATCCGAATATGAACAACCTGGAAAAGGGCGATAGGGAACTGATGAAAACGGTCCTTAAGAAGTCAGGGGACCTGGGCCTGATGGGAATTTCGATACCCGAGGAGTTTGGAGGATTCGGACAATCTTTTGTGACACAGATGCTGGCTGCGGAGACTACCGGTGCTGGATATTCATTTTCTGTGGCCTATATGGCACATTGCGGGATCGGTACCCTGCCGATAATGTATTACGGAAATAAGGATCAGCGTGAGCGTTATGTCACAAAGCTGGCAACGGGTGAACTTCTCGGAGCTTACTGTCTTACAGAACCGGGTGCAGGAAGTGATGCCAACTCGGGAAAGACAAATGCAAAGCTTTCTGCTGACGGCAAACATTATATACTGAACGGACAGAAAATGTGGATCACCAATGCCGGATTTGCCGATACACAGGTTGTCTTCGCCAAGATCGACAACGACAGGGTGCTGAGCGCATTCATCGTGGAACGAAACTACCCTGGCGTGGTTATCGGCCCCGATGAACATAAGATGGGGATCAAAGGCTCCTCGACAGCACAGATATATTATACGGACGTAATGGTACCTGTTGAAAACCTTCTGGGAAAAAGAGGAGAGGGATTCCGTATAGCTCTGAGCATTTTGCACATGGGAAGGCTTAAGCTTGGCGCCAACGTCCTGGGTGCTGCCAAGAAAGCAATCACCGACTCGGTAAAATATGCCAATGAAAGAAAACAGTTCGGCGTACTGATATCGACTTTCGGGGCAATAAAGCATAAGCTGGCAAGCCAAGTAGTAAAATTATTTGCCGCAGAATCAGCAGTATACAGGTCGAGTCATGATGTCGACAGGATGATGGACCAGATAAAAGGCGAATGCGGTGACTATGGCCGTACCGCAATAGAATCGATAAGCCACTATGCTGTTGAAGCAGCGCTGCTGAAGGTCTATGGGTCGGAAATGCTCGACTTTGTCGCAGATGAGGCTGTACAGATACACGGAGGAATGGGATATTCGGCAGAACTCGATGTGGAGAGAGGTTACCGCGATTCAAGAATTAACAGGATATTCGAGGGGACAAATGAAATAAACCGCCTGCTGATTGTCGATACGGCAATGAAAAGAGCAATGAAAGGAGAATTTGATCTTTTCGGAAAGGCAGAGGAGCTGTATAACAACCTCGATGATCTTAATTCATCGGCTATTGACGGTGAAGATTATTTTTCTGAAAAGAAACGTTACATAACAAACTTCAAGAAGGCTATTCTTATCTGTATCCACGCAGCTTCGTCACAGTTCGGGAAACAGCTTATTAACGAACAGGAAGTACTCAACAACATTGCCGACATGATGATGGAAACTTATGTGGCAGAGTCACTTATGCTCAGGATAAATAAGCTCGAAATGATGAAAGGTTTAAATGGAGTTTACAGGGACATCCTCGATGTGTATTTATGCGATGCATCAGACCTTATCAGGAAATCGGGCCTCGATGCTGTTCATTCACTGCCATCACAGGAAAAAACTCCCTCGATGACCAGGGCTCTTGAGGTGCTCACAAAGGTTAAAGGATTAAATGTGAAGGAATCAAGAAGACGGATTGCCGGCAAGCTTATTGAAGACAACTGCTATAAGTTCTGAGTACAGATATGGTGAAGACCTTTTCTCTTCTTATTATTATTTTTGGCCAGGCAGCATACTGGAGTGCCACGGCACAGACAGAAACCGTGAAGGACACTTCGGCTTATCAGTCTCCTTTTTTTATAAGGAACGAACGCTGCCTGAAATGCCATGGTGAACAAACATATAGCTATACCACTCCCGGGGGGTTGAAAGCTGACACCATTATGCCCCAGGATTTTTTTACAGGAAGGGAGGCTTTTTACAGTTCCAGCCATAAGAGCTTTAAATGTACCGATTGCCATTCCGATGAGTTTTCTCTCTTTCCTCATTTTCCCTCGGCAAAGGAAGAGATCCATTTTGCCTGCATAGACTGCCACGGAGGTGATCCGGCTTTCGCGCAATACCGCTTTGAGAAAATCGTAAGCGAATACGAGGCGGGCGTACATTTCAGGCTTGAGAAGGAAGGTTTCTCATGCTGGTCGTGTCACGATCCTCACAGCTACAGGAAAACATTCAGGATAAGCGTCAATAAAAGCGATGCCATCGGCTACGATAATGCTATCTGCCTGAAGTGCCATTCCGGCAATGCTTTGCAGAAGCACAGGATATTCCAGGATCCCGGGTTGCATTTCGAAACTGTCGGATGCCTTGAATGTCATACCCGTCCAGATGATTCGCTCATGGTTGCACACCTTGTCACTCCAAAGGAAAAGGCATACAGGAATTGCAAGGAATGCCATTCAAAGCACTCAAAATCAATGATTATCCCGTCGCTTAACGGACCGGGAGGAAACAATCCTGGCACCCCTGCAGATGTAAAAAAAATGATCATCTTGTTTATTCAGCCTCTATTAATTAGTTTTATAGTGGCACTTTTTTTGATGAACTTATATTTGTATTACAGAGAAATTAATTCAAAGAGTTGTTAATATGTATTTGTATCCTTTGTGGGTCAGGCTATGGCATCTGTTAAATGCATTGATGATCCTTATTCTGATCTTTACCGGCATCAGCATCTTCTTTCCGGAGAAGGAAAGCTCCTTCTTTATCATGGACCTTTCAAGGGCAAAATCGTGGCACGATGTCACCTCCAAGATATTGATAGGAAGCTATATCCTCTTTCTTGCAGGAAACCTTGTCAGCGAGAACGGGAAGTATTACAGGATCACGGAGAAGAAATTCATCAGCGCCCTCTGGAAACAGTTCCGCTACTACATTTATGGCAGGTTCAAAAATGAGAAGAATCCTTTCCGGGCTTCTTTTGAGAACAAATTCAATCCGCTGCAGAAACTCTCGTACCTTGTGATTATGTATGCCGCTCTTCCGCTGGTAATTTTTTCAGGCATTGGGATGATGTATCCTGAGGCCGTAACTGAAAAGCTCTTCGGCCCGGATGGCTATTATGTACTTGATATAATGCATATTGTCATGGGTGTGCTCATTACTCTGTTCCTGGTAATCCATATTTACCTTGGTGTAATTGCATCGAAGCCCACAGCAGGGCTCAGAGGTATTATAACCGGATATTCAGAGTCTGAAGATTAAATGTTAAAACTAATTATCATGAGATCAATTTTTTTAAGCGCAGTCCTGGTATTTTTTGTATTATCCGTTACCGCACAGGACGAAAAACCACAGGCAAAACCCTGGCCTGTACCCGATGAATTTAAGACCATGCCTAATCCAGTCCAGAGAAATAAAGCCAGTGAGAAGACCGGCATGACGCTCTATATAAAGCATTGTGCCTCCTGTCATGGAAAAGCCGGCCTCGGCGATGGAGTTAAATCACGCACACTGAAAGACTTTGCCGGTGATTTCTCCGGTTCTTATTATCAGGATCAGACAGATGGTGAACACTTCTATAAAACAAAATTCGGAAGGGGCGAAATGCCAAAGTACGAAGGCAAGCTTTCCGATGAAGAGATATGGCATACAGTTAACTATATGAGGACATTCAGAAAATAGGCCGATCAGGATCATTTTCACGAAATATAGAGTAAACTTGCAGGGACGGAAGGGAAATACCGTCCCTGTTATATTTTTGTAATATGAAAATATTAAAATTCCTGATCACGCCCATGTTCATGGGAACGCTGTTCGTGGTATTTGCTGTAGCACTGGCAGCAGCTACTTTCATCGAAAACGACTTTGGCTCGCAGGCTGCATACAGCACCGTTTATGATACACGATGGTTCGAGCTTATTCTCCTTCTCCTGGCTGTGAACCTTACCGGGCAGCTGATAGCTTTCAGGATGTTCAGGAAGGAAAAGCTTCCTATGGCGATCTTTCACCTGGCATTTATTGTTATGATTTCAGGCGCTGCAATCACACGTTATTCAGGCTGGGAAGGCTCGATACACATTCGCGAAGGAGAGAGATCGGGAACTTGCTATTCAACCGAAGAATTCTTATCTGTTAAGATTACCGACAAGGAGACAGGATCAGTTTCCTCCTGGTCAAAACCGTTTACGATTTCGCGGCTAGAGGGTTTCAGTAGAACAATTGCTGCCGGCAGCAATGAATACAAAATAGGCGTCGACAGGATAATCTCCAATGCCGCTGAGGTCGTTACAGACGATCCGGAAGGGAGTCCAGTCATTTCACTGCTTGTGACCAGGGATATGAAAACAAGGGATATCATTGTACTCCGTGACGGTGAATCTGCTGTTGCCCAGGGCGTAACATTGGGCTTTCGTTCGACAGACAGCTGCGACATAAATATCAGGATCGACTCCGGTCAGTTTTTTATGGTATCAGCTGTTGAGACCGTCAACATGAGCATGATGACCGGCGAGTCACAGGTTCTGACTGCCGGAACAGAGGTCTCTCTTAAACCAATGAATGTGATCAGCATAAACGATGTGAAGATAGTGCCTCAGAAACTGGCCCTGGCCGGATCAGTTACAGCTGCAGCAGCTGATCCTTCAGTAACCGAAACAGGGAAGAATGCTCTTCTTTTCAGCATAGTATCCGGGGAGGAATCTGTTCCTCTTACAGTCTGGACAACCGGTGATCTTTCTTCTTATTCTTCAAACTGCTCTGCGGGAAATGCTGAAGTCAAAATAGAATGGGGTTCCAAACCTCATGTTCTGCCGTTCACCCTTCACCTTAACGATTTTGTACTTGAGAGATACCCTGGCTCAAGCAGTCCTTCTGGCTACCGGAGCGAAGTGACACTTAACGATAGTAGTAACAGCTTTAATGCGACCTACAGCGTTTATATGAATAATATCCTGAAATATAAAGGATACAGATTTTTCCAGTCGTCGTACGACAACGATGAAAAAGGGACGGTATTATCGGTGAATCACGATCCTGCAGGATTAATAGTTACATACTCAGGCTATGCACTTCTCTTCCTGTTCATTATTGTCTCTCTTCTGAGCAGAAAGTCATTTTTCCGTACAGTAACTGCCGGAGCATGGAGCTCTCCTCTCCGAAAGGCAGTGTCTGTATTGTTATTTCTTACTGCCGGAAGCTGTTTCAGCTTTGCACAGGACTTTGTTCCCGGTAAAGAAGCGGCCGCTGAGTTTGGAAAGACACTTGTCCAGGATCAGACCGGCAGGACAGAACCGCTTCTGACGCTCAGCAGCGATATTCTGCGAAAAGTGGCAAAGGAGAAGAAGCTTGGAGAATATACTTCAATGCAGGTTTTTCTGGGGATATTTTATGATTTTAACAGCTGGCAGAATGTTCCACTGATAAAGGTCTCAAACCGCGACCTGAGGAAGAGTCTTGGACTGAGTGGCACTATGGCTTCTTTCTCCGATCTCGTAAACCTTGATGGCAACGGTTCCTATAAGCTCTCTGGTAAAGTAAATGCAGCTTATGAGAAAGCCCCGGGCGAAAGGAGCAAATATGATAAGGAGATCATGAAAGTCGATGAAAGGGTAAATATCATTTATATGATCTACAGGGGCGACTTTATGAAAATATTCCCTTTGAAAAACGGCACCACCAACTGGGGTTCACCACGCGAGGCCCTCGACATTGCATCCGGCAGCGACGACCTTGCTTTCCTCCAGGCTGTCGTCCCGCTGGTGATGGAGGCTCTTCAGGATAATGACCGTGAAAACATAAAAAAACTGGCATCATCGATCAGGGGATACCAGGAACGGTTTGCAGGTTATGAGCTTCCACCGGCTTCGAAAGTTGCTGCTGAGGGCCTTTATAACAAACTGGACATCTTTGAGCGGCTTTTTAAATTTTATCCTGCGGCAGGCATTTTCATGCTCATCCTCCTGTTTATCAGGGTTATAACTGGGAAGAAAGGAAGAGAAACCCTGGTAACAGTATTCTCATGGCTGCTCTTTGCAGGATTCCTTCTACATACTTCCGGGCTTGGGCTGAGATGGTACATTTCCGGGCATTCACCAATGAGCAACGGGTATGAATCGATGATCTTTATTTCATGGGTTACCATGCTGGCAGGATTTATTTTCATGCGAAAATCGGGCTTTGTACTTCCGGCAACATCTGTTCTGGCCGGTCTTACCCTCCTGGTTGCCCATATGAGCTTCATGGACCCTGAGATCACCAACCTGGTGCCAGTATTAAAATCATACTGGCTCACGCTTCATGTTTCTGTAATTACCAGTTCATACGGATTTTTGGGCCTGGGAGCCCTTCTCGGGATAATCACAATGATACTTCTCACGCTGCTTAACAGCCGAAACAGGGAAAGGATCTCAGAGACAATTGATGAGCTTCTGGTGATAAACTTCAGGGTCATCACCCTGGGGCTTTATTTTCTTACCATCGGCACCTTCCTTGGGGCTATCTGGGCCAATGAATCGTGGGGAAGGTACTGGGGCTGGGATCCGAAGGAGACATGGTCGCTGATTACGATTATTGTGTATACGCTGGTAACACATTCGAGGATGATTCCCGGGATGAAGAGTGTTTTTGTATTTACATTTCTTTCCGTATTTACTTTTTCATCAGTTCTGATGACCTACTTTGGCGTCAACTATTATCTCTCAGGCCTGCATTCCTATGCAGGAGGTGATCCTCTGCCGGTTCCGGCGTTTGTCTATATTGCTGTATTATTGCTTGTTGCGTTGTGTATTGCGGCTTATATGAAATACCGGAAACTGGAACGGAAATAAGGATTGCTGTTGTCGCAGGCTTCTCCGGCGATCACTGTGGGCTAGTTTAGCTAAGGAGCCAGCTTGCAGGGCAGAGGGGGACAGAGGGGGTGAGTTCATGTACTCAGGGATTGCTGTCGTCGCAGGCTCCTCCAGCGATCCCCGGGGGTACACAAAAATGAAAAAGCCTTTCATTCGCTTCGCTCATTAAGGTCTTTGTTTTTTCACTATGCTTATGAAAGCGAGCTTTCAACGCAGTGAAAAAACAAAGCCCTCAGCTGTCGCTGAAAGGCTTTTTCATTTTTGGGTGGAAGATGGGATTCGAACCCACGACCCTCGGAACCACAATCCGGTACTCTAACCAACTGAGCTACATCCACCGTTTAGGATTGCAAAAGTAATCGCAAAATATTTATCTGCAAAATTTTAATTTTATTTTCTCTGTCGTCGCTTCAATTGCTATCTTTGCACTGTTCAAAAAAAAATGAACCATCGGCAGGGGTGAAACGACTGAAATTCATGGACAACATCTCAGGGCTCCAGCTGTTCCAGCTGATGAAACCTGTTGTCTTTCTCTTCATCAGTATCGTTTTTACAAAAAGCCACCTTACCCGGGCAGAAATAGGCTCGTTCGAGATGTTCATGTTCATTGCAGGATTCCTCACCTTCTTCTGGGTCACAGGTGTCATACAATCGCTGCTTCCTCTCTATCACCGGAACAAAACATTCAGGCAGGTAGGCATGACTCATTCCGGAAAGTCGCCGGAAATATTTAATGCTTTCCTGCTCCTTGTCTTCTTCAGCCTGATCACTTTCGCCTTCGGACATGCCATAAAAAGCAACTTTTCTGTATTCAGAATATCCGGTAACGTTCCATACCTGAACCTGCTTCTCCTTTATATATTGCTGAGCAGCCCGGTCTGCCTGATTGAATATATATACCTGCTAAATAACAGGGCATACAGGATCTTCCAGTATGGATTATACACCTACAGCGCCCAGCTCATTCTGGTAGTCACTCCGCTGCTTTTCGGCAAGGATGTCATCTGGTCGATATACGGAATGCTGGCGGTGTCGGGTGTGCGGTGGATATGGCTTATCATACTTTTACGGCGCTATACCCTTATAAAGATCTCTCCCGAGTTCATCAAAGAGCATCTCTATCTTGCCACACCCCTCATCCTGACCACGCTGATCAGCGGATCGGGGCAGTATACCGACGGCATAATAGTCTCGGTGGTTTACCGCGATCCAGACCAGTTTGCCTGGTTCAGGTATGGCGCAAAGGAGTTTCCGCTGGTTCTTATGCTTGCCAATGGACTCAGCAATGCCATGCTTCCTGAGTTTTCGACCCGCCGGCATATGGAGGAGGCGCTGGCAAGAATCAAATATAAATCGAAACGGCTGATGCACATTTTGTTCCCTCTTACAATAGTCATTATGATCTTTGCAAGATGGTTCTACCCCCGGCTCTTTAATCCCGATTTTCTGAGAAGCGCCGATGTATTTCTTGTGTATTCGGCCATGATAATTCCCCGCCTCATATTTCCCCAGACCATTCTTGTGGGAAGAAAGAAAACCATGATCACATTTATCTCTGCAATTATCGAGCTGTCTGTAAATATACCGCTCAGCCTCCTCATGATAAAATGGGGTTACAATATTGTGGGAGTGGTGCTCGCCACTTTCATCTCCTTTACCATCGGAAGGATCTACCTTGTTCTTTATGTCTGGATAAAGATGAAGATAAAGCCTTCTGAGTATATCCCTGTGAAGGTATATGCACTTTATTCATTTCTCCTGGCGCTGGTGTTTATACTGATCGACCACAGGATCATTGATATACGGTAGAGAGGCGTCAGGCCATAGGCTTAGGGCTCCAGGCAGCAGCAGGGCAGGGGTGGGCATATTTTAAAAATCTGACTATATTTGTTAAGTTAATAGCGGGTAACTGCTGACTTAGAATATTGTAAATCAGATATTTATTCTTATGCAGATTATCGAAGTAACGACCGGCCGCGACAAAAAGAAGTTCCATGATTTTCCCAGGCGGCTATACCGTAATGATCCCAACTGGGTTTGTCCTCTCGACTCTGTAATCGAATCGATATTCGATCCATCACAGAATCATTCTTTCCGTAACGGTGTGGCAGCACGCTGGATACTGAACGATGATAAGGGAAAGACAATAGGCCGTGTTGCTGCATTCATCGACAAAATAAGGTCCTCGGCACAGAAACAGCCGACAGGAGGAATGGGATTCTTCGAAGTGATCAACGACAGGGAAGCTGCCTTCATGCTTTTCGACACGGCAAAAGAATGGCTGGCAAAACAGGGCATGCAAGCTATGGACGGGCCGATAAACTTTGGGGAGAATGACAACTTCTGGGGATTGCTTATTGACGGCTTCATGCAGCAGGGATACGGTATGCCTTACAATATGAACTATTACAAGGCGTTTTTTGAGGAATATGGTTTCAGGAACTACTTTGAACAATACTCATATCACCGTGAAGCCAGAAATGAAAAGGGCGAATTCACCCGCTTCCCGGAACGACTATGGAAAGTCGCAGAGTGGGTTGCAAAGAAACCGGGTTACTCATTCCGGCATTTCGAGTTTAAAAATGCACGGAAATATATAGAGGATATCTGCGAGATCTATAATTCCACATGGCTGCACTTCAAAGACGATTTTACACCTATCGTGCCTGATATCCTCGAAGAATCAATGGTAAAGGCAAAGGCAGTCATCGACGAGGAGACAATAATTTTCATCTACCAGAACGAAAAACCCGTGGGCTTCTGGGTTCTTCTTCCCGACCTGAACCAGATCCTCAGGTATCTTGACGGGAAGCTTGATCCCATCAGCATGATCAAATTCCTGTACCACAAGAAAACACATAAGATGACACGCCTGAGGGCTGTAGTGGGAGGAGTAAGGCATTCACACCAGAACCAGGGTATCGAGGCAGCTATCTTTTATCACCTGTATGGGGTTTTCGCTGATAAGCCATGGTACCGTGAGATAGAACTGTCGTGGGTGGGTGATTATAATCCACGAATGATGGCCAGCAACGAGGCTCTGGGTGGTATAAAAATGAAAACACACTGTACTTACAGGTACCTGATCGACAGCAATCTGCCTTTTTTGCGTTTTAAGGACGAAATGGCAGAGAAGCAGAAAAAGAGAGATGAAAATAAAGAAGAAGTGAAATAATTTAAAAATTAATCTTGCAATTTCCGGATTGTTGATTAATTTTGCAGTCCCTAAAGAATAACATATTTTTATTATAAAGAATTAAAATACAAAACGATGAAACAGGGTATACATCCGGAGAATTACAGGTTGGTGGTATTTCAGGATATGTCGAACGGATATACATTCATGGGAAAATCTACAGCTCCCTCCAGGGAAAATATCAAATGGGAAGATGGCAAGGAATATCCTCTCATCAAGCTCGAGATATCAAACACCTCTCATCCCTTCTATACAGGCAAGATGAAGCTTGTGGATACTGCAGGAAGGGTTGACAAGTTCAACACACGCTACAAAAGCCACGTCGATAAGAAAAAAGATAAGTAATTCAGAACGAATTTATGCAGGGGGCCGCAAAGCCCCCTTTTTTTTGGCATGAAGGTTGTTATAGGCTCTGTCTGGTCATGTATTAATTATTTCAGTAATTTTGGCATTTATTGAGGAGAGTGAAGGACAATGGATAAAAAGTACAGGAAAACATTTAACGAGATATTATTTCCGGAAAATATTGACGGCGAAGGCGATATAATTCCTATTATAGCTGACGGCGACGACGGCGACCTTGAAGATGTAGAGGTTCCGGAATCAATACCGATCCTCTCGCTCCGTAACACCGTTCTCTTTCCAGGGGTTGTTCTTCCCATTTCTATAGGCAGGCCTAAGTCGATTCAGCTTATCAAAGACGCATACCGAACCGACAAGATTGTCGGCACCGTGGCACAAAAGGATCCCGATATTGAAAATCCCGGGTTCGGTGATCTTCACCAGGTAGGGACTATCGGACAGATTGTCAAGCTGCTGGAAATGCCAGACGGCTCAACAACAGCAATTATTCAGGGAAGAAAACGTATGATCCTTGGCGAACTGGTCTCAGGCGATCCCTACTTTGTGGCAAGGGTAAAATCGATACCCGAAGAGAAACCTTCCAGGATCAGCAAGGACTTTGATGCTATTGTAGGCTCGCTGAAAGATCTCTCCCTGAAGATCATTAAGATAAATCCCAATATCAGTCCCGAAGCCTCTTTTGCAATTAAAAATATCGAGAACAATACTTACCTGATTAATTTTATCTGTTCAAATACCGACATCAAGGTTCAGGATAAGCAGAAGCTGCTGGAGATAAATAACCTTCGCGACAGGGGTTTTCAGCTTCTCGAGTTCCTGGTACAGGAGATACAGGTGCTCGAGCTTAAAAATGAGCTGCAGTCAAAGGTAAAGAGCGACCTCGATCAGCAGCAGAGGGAATTCCTCCTTCACCAGCAGATGAAAACAATACAGAATGAGCTGGGCGGTAATCCTCTCGAAAAAGAGATTGAGGAGTACAGGAAGAAGGCAGAGGACAAGAAATGGACCGAGGATGTCAAAAAAGTATTCGACAAGGAGCTCGACAAGCTTCATCGCCTCAATCCGGCAGCAGCTGAATATTCTGTACAGGTTAATTATATTCAGACGCTTCTCGACCTGCCGTGGGGAGAATATACACAAGATAATCTCGACCTCAACAATGCCCGCAACGTACTCGACGAAGATCACTTCGGACTCGACGATGTAAAGGAAAGGATGCTGGAACATCTTGCAGTCCTTAAGCTAAAAGGCGACCTTAAATCGCCTATTCTCTGCCTCTACGGACCTCCCGGGGTAGGTAAAACTTCGCTTGGGAAATCGGTCGCCAAAGCTCTCGGCAGAAAATATGTAAGAATGTCGCTCGGAGGTTTGCATGACGAAGCAGAGATACGGGGCCACCGGAAAACTTATATCGGTGCAATGCCCGGACGTATTGTCCAGAATATCAGGAGGGCTGGCTCGTCAAATCCTGTTTTCATCCTCGATGAGGTCGATAAAGTGGGACAGGATTTCAGGGGCGATCCTTCTTCAGCGCTTCTGGAAGTTCTTGATCCTGAGCAAAACAGTACCTTCTTCGATAATTTTATTGAGCTCGAATACGACCTCTCGAAAGTTCTTTTCATTGCAACAGCAAATACACTGTCAACGATAAGTCCTGCCCTCCGCGACAGGATGGAACTCATTGAGATAACAGGCTATCTCGTCGAGGAAAAACTCGAAATAGCTAAAGAACATCTTCTTCCCCGTCAGCTCGAGAACCATGGAGTAAAAGCCGACCAGCTGATCATAAAGCCATCGGTGATGGAAAAGCTGATAGAACAATATACCAGGGAATCGGGTGTGAGGGAGCTCGATAAGCGGCTGGCAAAAATAGTAAGGATAACGGCTAAAAATATTGCATCCGGGACAAAATATAATACTGAGCTATCTGAGAAGAAACTTCTCGAGATTCTTGGTCCGCCGCGTTTCAACCACGACATATATTCCGGCAACGACCAGGCTGGCGTGGTTACAGGGCTGGCCTGGACTGCTGCCGGTGGCGAAATATTGTTTGTCGAGACAGCCCTGAGCAGAGGCACTGGGAAACTGACTCTTACCGGAAACCTCGGAGAGGTGATGAAAGAGTCGGCAGTGCTTGCTCTTGAGTATCTGAAATCGAACGCACAATTGCTCGGTCTTCCTGATAACTTCGCCGAGAAATGGAATATTCATATTCATGTTCCTGAAGGAGCAATACCCAAAGACGGGCCGTCGGCAGGAATAACGATGGCCACATCAATTGCTTCGGCCTTCACCCAGCGAAAAGTGAGAAAGTATATGGCGATGACAGGAGAGATAACACTCCGCGGAAAAGTACTTCCCGTAGGAGGGATCAAGGAAAAGATACTGGCAGCCAAAAGGGCAAAAATCAGGGAGATCATCCTGTCGGCCGATAACCGGAAAGATGTTGAAGAAATAAAGGAAATTTATATAAAAGGCCTGAAGTTCCACTTTGTTGAAACCATTATGGGAGCTCTCGATCTGGCCCTGTTGAAGCAGAAGGTTAATAATCCAAAAAACATTTCTTTCGAATGAAAAAAGTAGCTGTTTTCCCCGGATCATTCGACCCTTTTACCATCGGTCATGAAGGAATAGTAAGGAGGGCTCTAAGCATCTTCGATGAGATTATCATTGCTGTTGGCGCCAATGCCCTGAAGAAAAGCTACTATTCCCTGGAAACACGAAAGAGTATGATCAGCAAGGTATTCGGTAATGAGTCAAGGATCAGGGTCGACCACTACGAGGGTCTGACCGTCGATTATTGCAAGAAAAACGGAGCTCATTACATCCTGAGAGGCTTGAGGACATCTGCCGATTTTGAATTCGAGAGAGCGATAGGACAGGTGAACAGGGCGCTGGATTCAGGGATTGAGTCGGTCTTCCTGCTTACAACACCGGAACATACTCCGATAAATTCAACAATTGTAAGGGATATTATACGTAGCGGCGGAGATGCCTCGAAGTTTGTACCAGCTGCAATAAAACTCAAAGACTATAAGGGAGATGTGGATTAAAGATTGAGATATTTATGAGATCCATAAGCGAAAGCCATGCACTTCCTTTTATCCTGCTGATCTCTTCCGGCAGCAGCCACTCAACACTTGTGATCCCTTCATTTACCTGCGGCTCTGTGATCATCTGACCGGTATAATCCATCAGAAACCACCTTGTCATTTTCAGATACGATATTCCTTCCCAGGTATAGGTATGATAGCTTGGCGGAAGAGTCCTTACGATCGTGTGGCCTTTAATGCCGCACTCCTCACTCACTTCGCGCAAGGCACATGCTTCCGGCTCTTCGCCGGGTTCGATATGGCCTTTGGGCAGGTCGAGCTTCCCTTTTTTTTCAATAAACAGGAATCGCCCTGATGTGTGACGTACCAGCCCTCCTGCAGCACCTACCTCTGTAAAGTAAATCCGGAACATCTTCCAGATATGCCTGATGTCGGGACCATAGATATTTATCGAGGCCATCCGTGTATCTGACTGGAAATCAGCAATAATCTTATAAAGTTCCCTGGTATCACGGAATTTATGGAATAACCCGTATTTTTGTAACCGGTCAGGTTCCGGGCTTATCAGTATGAACCTGTTTTCGAAATGAACTTTATACATTCTTTATGGAAAATAGTGCAAAAAGAACAGCCGAATATCTTTTACAAATTAACGCAATTAAATTGCAACCATCAAATCCTTTTACATGGGCTTCGGGATGGAAGTCTCCTATCTATTGCGATAACCGCAAGACACTTTCATTTCCTGAGGTGAGGTCATTCATCCGCGATTCGTTTGAAGCTCTCATTACTGAACTCTATCCCGATGCCGAACTGGTGGCAGGTGTGGCTACAGGTGCTATTGCCCATGGAGCCCTTGCAGCCGATAAGCTTGGAAAACCTTTTATTTATGTGAGGTCGGAAGCCAAGGAACATGGACTTGGGAACCAGATTGAAGGTTACTTTGTGAAAGGCCAGAAAGTAGTTGTTATTGAAGATCTTATTTCCACCGGAGGAAGCAGCCTCAATGCTGTGAGAGCGCTGCGGAATGCCGGTTGTGAGGTTCTCGGAATGATCGCAATATTTACCTACGAATTTAAAAAGGCAACCGACGGCTTTGCAACAGAAAACTGTAAGCTTAACACTCTCAGCAATTATTCAACACTCATCGAAACGGCTGTAAACTCAGGATATGTTTCAGCAGCAGAAGTTGAAACACTTAAAAAATGGAGAGTCGATCCTTCAGTGTGGGGAGTCTGAAACCCATCCCCCCTTCAGGGGGGTCGGGGGGGTAGATACTGACAACATCCCCCGGCCCCTTCTAAGGGGGAGCAAAAAGAAATAAATATCATGAGCGACATATCTGTTTTTAAATCACGTACTGCACAAGTAAACTGCACTGCCGAAGAGCTGTACCATTTTGTATCAGACATACGGAACTTTAAGAGATTCCTTCCTGAAGATAAGTTCAGCGATATAAGTATTGAAAAGGAATCATGCTCATTTACAGTGAGTATGATGGGTAAGGTCGAGGTAAGTGTGAGCGAAAAGAGGGAATTCAGCCGGGTAGGCTTTTCAGGCAGCGCAATGCAGATCAATGAATTTGCAATAGTACTCGATATCAGGAATGGCGATAATGAACGGTCTTTAGCTGATATCTCGGTCAGCGCTCATCTGAATCCATTCCTAAAGATGCTTGCCGCTGATCCTATAAGCAGGTTTCTTGAAACGCTGGTAGCAGAGATGGAGAAATACAACGGCTGGAAAGATGTCAGCCTGTAAAACTGATCTCTTTAAATGAATACTCGCTGACCGAACCTGCTCTGTTCTCAACCTGCATCTTACCGTCTGGCAGCACACCGGTGATGCGCCCTTCAAATAATTCCTTATCACTTCTGTATATGTGCCATTCCCTGTAGCGGTACAGCCGTGAAAGGTAATCATTCATCACAGCCAGCGGATCGCCGTAGAGCATCTGTTTATACCTGTGATCAAGGTCCCTGAGAAGCTCATTAAGGCTCTCCCTGTTGTTATACTCCTTTCCCGAAGCCATTTTCAGCGAAATTGCTTTAATTCCATCAGAACTAAACCCATCCTGGTTAAGGTTCACTCCTATGCCGGCAACGCTATTTTCGATAGTCTCTCCCATCAGCGAATTTTCGATAAGGATACCTGCAATTTTGTCATTCCTGACATATATATCGTTTGGCCATTTGATCCTTACATCGCCGGTATGCCGTTCTAAAAAATCACAAAGGCCGAGTGAAATGAAGATGGATATCAGGAACTGGTTCCCGGGGCTTATCACCTGTGGGTAGAGTATTATGCTGAATAACAGGTTCTTGCCTTTCTCGCTCACCCACTTGTTGCCTGCCTGTCCTCTTCCTGAGGTCTGGTAATCGGTGTAAACGACACTCCCCTCAGGTGGCTCTCCTTTCCGCAGGAGCTCCTGTGCCTCAGTGTTGGTAGATGACAATGTTTCATGAAATAATATGGTCGATCCTATTATCATGATTGTAAGGTGTTTAAATGGTCAAATATACACTTTTTCTGTACATTGTTGCTGGTTTGAGCTGATTGGCACCGAAATTGCAATAATGGTAATCCATGACAAAATTACAGATAAAGTTTGTACTTTTGCGCCTTGATATCTAACTGATAATTATTGATGAAGAAAAGATCCGACGGAGCAGCTGCACTGGTAAAAAACATTATAAAAGGGATTTTTGAGAAGAAGGGACATGATGTTGTGAAAATTGATCTGCGTAAGCTTGAAAACAGAATTGCAGATTATTTTATAGTATGTCACGGCACTTCGGTTACGCAGGTTGATTCCATATGTGATTCCATTGAGGACACAGTAAGGAAGAAGCCCGGCGAAAAGCCGATACGCATCGAAGGACGCGAAAACAGCTTCTGGGTACTTGTCGATTACGGGAATGTTGTTGCTCATATTTTTCTCGGCAAGTACAGGGATTTCTACAGCCTCGAATCGCTATGGGCCGATGCAGTAATAGAAAAAATGGAAGATAAAATCAAGTAAGGAAATTTTTTATGGCAGAAAATAAAAATATACAACCCGGAAAGAAAAACGAAAAGAATATAAAGCCCGCCTTTAACAGCAACTGGATATGGGTAATACTACTGGTTTCAATACTGGTATTTGAAGTTTTTATGGGGGCCAAAACAACTCCAAAAGCCACCAAGAACGAACTTATCAGCATGATCGAGAAGCGCGATGTAAAGAGTATTGTTGTTGTAAATGAGAAGGTTGCCGAGATATACCTGACCGATGAGGCAGTAAAAAACACAGAACGTTATCCCAACCTGCCGAAACAGTCAAAGGGGTTTGGCCTTCAGGTTCCAAAACCTCAATACACCTACAATATCGGCGACATGCAGAATTTTGAAGATTTTCTTGCAGAGGTACAGACCGGGGCGGGATACGACAAAGCAAACATGATATATGCCGAAAACGAGGAGCGCCGCAACCTCTTTGCAGAGTTTATCCTTCCATGGCTTATTCTTCCTGCAATACTTATCATAGCCTGGATCATTATTATGCGCAGGATGTCGGGCGGTGCTGGTGCAGGTGGCGCAGGCGGTATTTTCAGTGTCGGGAAATCACGTGCACAGATATTCGACAAAGACACCAATGTGAAGATCAACTTCAGCGATGTTGCAGGCCTCGAGGAGGCAAAGACAGAGGTAATGGAGATAGTCGATTTTCTGAAAAATCCCAAGAAATATACCCAGCTGGGAGGGAAGATACCTAAAGGTGCACTGCTGATAGGTCCTCCCGGAACCGGAAAAACCCTGCTTGCAAAAGCAGTAGCAGGGGAAGCTAATGTTCCTTTCTTCTCCATTTCGGGATCTGATTTTGTAGAGATGTTCGTAGGTGTGGGAGCCTCGAGGGTCAGAGACCTCTTCAAGCAGGCAAAGGAGAAAGCTCCCTGTATAGTCTTTATCGATGAGATTGATGCTGTCGGAAGGGCCCGCGGACGAAATGTAAACTTCGGCTCAAACGACGAACGCGAAAATACCCTTAACCAGCTTCTGACCGAAATGGACGGCTTCGGTACAAATATGGGTGTGATCATTCTTGCCGCCACCAACAGGGCCGACATCCTCGACAGGGCACTGCTCAGAGCAGGTCGCTTCGACAGACAGATACATGTCGAGCTGCCGGATCTTACTGAACGGGAAGCCATCTTTAAAGTACACCTTCGTCCAATTAAGCTCTCTGCCGATTTCGATGTTAGCTTCCTGGCCAAACAGACACCCGGCTTCTCGGGCGCCGATATTGCTAATGTATGTAATGAAGCTGCCCTTATTGCCGCAAGAAAAAACAAGAGTGTTGTCGAAAAACAGGATTTTCTCGATGCTATCGACAGAATTGTCGGAGGCCTTGAAAGAAAGAACAAGATAATCTCACTCGACGAGAAGAAAACCATTGCATTCCATGAGGCGGGTCATGCCACTGCGAGCTGGCTTCTCGAACATGCCAGTCCCCTGGTGAAAGTCACAATAATACCACGGGGAAGAGCCCTGGGGGCTGCCTGGTATCTTCCCGAGGAGAGACAGATAACGACACGCGAACAGCTGCTCGACGAAATGGCTTATGCACTGGGTGGTCGTGCCGCCGAGGAACTGATCTTCGGAAAGATTTCCACCGGCGCACTCAGCGACCTCGAAAAGATCACAAAGCAGGCATACGCTATGGTTTCCTTCTTCGGGATGAGCGATAAAGTGGGAAATATAAGCTTCTACGACTCAACAGGGCAGACAGACTTCGGATTTACAAAGCCATATAGCGATAAAACATCAGAACTGATTGATGCTGAAGTAAAAGCAATAATTGACGAATCATACACCAGGGCCAGGAATGTGCTGAAAAAGAACTTAAAAGGGCTTACCGAACTGGCTGAGCTGCTTCTTGAGAAAGAGGTTATTTTCAGCGAAGACCTGGAAAGGATCTTTGGAAAACGAAAAGCCGACCTGGTGAAAGAACAGAAAGCCAACAGCGACAGTTCTGCTGACGACGGCTCTGCCCCGGCAAAGAGAACCAGGAAGAAAAAAGCCAAACCTGAGCTGCCTGCTTCGGAAACACCGG
>Ga0116171_10001493_pt1 | contig 23124 bp, 12 predicted proteins | sample AD_JPNHW2_MetaG_FD_89798 | JGI IMG/M metagenome (GOLD analysis project Ga0116171, IMG submission 89798) | Active sludge microbial communities of municipal wastewater-treating anaerobic digesters from Japan - AD_JPNHW2_MetaG | ecosystem: Engineered > Bioreactor > Anaerobic > Digestate | place...
ACCAAGTACGAGATTTACATTGGACGTTTCCGCCATTCCTGTGGCACATGAATTATGTCCATTTCCCATATTTGCTGATCCTTCTCACAGCAGTGGGGATAGAAAACTAATCAAGTCTATGAGTTGGGCTGCGCTTGCAGCCGGTGCAGAAGGTTTAATTATCGAAACTGAAATAAATCCTGATCAGGCAATATGTGATGCACCTCAAACAATAGGAATCGAGGAGTTGAAAGAAATCCTCCAACCAATTCAGATCATGAATGGTTTATGGAGAAAATGATTTTATTTATTGAATTTGTCGGAGGCAGTACTTATCAATCATTCTAATCGGGTTATAGGATAGTTTTGCCTTTCGAAGACCTTCCATTCCCATATCACCTTCTCGATTGACCCATTTATAAGATGACCATTTGTTCAAAAGAAATTGCTGATTGATCATTTGATATGCACCCGGAATCCTAGGGTCAGCTTTTTCTATATGAATAACTACCATATCATCAGTAATGAGTTCACCAAAGGTAAAAGCAATAATCTTCCCATTTACTCTGATCGCAGCACCATCACAGTCCAGTTTTGAAAAATGTTCAAGGCATTCAAAGATCCCGCTTTTTTCGTTTTCCAATTCAATATAGTCTTCACAGTTCCGTATAATACACCATTCTTCAGCAGACGCTTCTACATCCTGAATAATATCCGAGGTGATAGGAAGGTACTCAAATTGATTGTCTTTCATAAATCGATTGATCATGTTTTTTTTATCGTGAAATTTTCGTCCTTCGAGATTAATCAGTTCTTCAATAGAATATACATAATCGGAATTCTCCCTTTCGAGAAAACAATCAAATCGACCTGGACACAATTTGGAATATTCATCAACTTTATCTTTTGTAATAGGGGATAGCATCAATGGTACGTTATTGTCATTTGATTCTTCCATTAATTCAAGTAATACAGGTTTTACATCTCCGGTACCAATTGGAGATAAGTGAAATGGTTTTTTCATAACATCCAGATGTCTAACGCAAAGAAAGTCACCGATGAACTTGTATGTTATATCATAACCTTCACGCCAAAGATAAAGATTCGTAAAATTCAATTCTGAGGCTTCAGATTTGTATCTTTTCAAGTATGTATTCAAAAGGTTCTTTTCACCTAATTCTAAATCTTTCCAATCCATCATTTCTCCATTACTTTATCTTTTAAAAGCAGATATTTACAAGATATTCTGCTGTCTATCTATTTATTTATTTCATTCAATAAGAAAATCATTGACCTAAGTCTCGATGCACATGAAATACCACAAAATAGCAATATGGTGAGATATGAAATTCTATATAGAAACTTATGGTTGTCAAATGAATGTCTCGGATAGTGAGCTTGTATCTTCAATCCTCGTTCAAGCGGGTTTTGAAGAAGCTCAGAATATTGATGAAGCCGATGTCATTCTATTCAATACCTGTTCTGTGCGTCAGCATGCAGAAGATCGAGTGATTGGCAGAATTTCCAATGAGCAATCACGAAAGTCATTAAAACCAAATCTTAAGATCGCTGTACTTGGATGTATGGCTCAGAGATTGGGTGATCAGCTTATTCATATGAAAAATGGAGTGGATTTTGTCGTTGGCGTAGATCAATATGAAAATTTGCCGGATATCATTCTCGGTCATGATGTAGAACACCCGGTTTCTACAACCGTCAATGATCTCGAAATATATGAGAGTATTTATCCAATCCGCAAAAATGGACTGTGTGGGTTTGTGACGATTATGAGGGGTTGCAACAATTTCTGTTCATATTGCATCGTTCCGTATGTGAGGGGACGTGAAAGATCAAGACCGATCGATGATATACTCAGGGATATTGAAAACGCCTCCATTTCAGGTTATCGGGATATTACACTTCTGGGGCAGAATGTGAATTCTTATATTTATAAGGATGTAGATTTCACGAAATTGCTGAAAGAAGTCAGCCATGTAGATTCGGTTTGGCGATTACGTTTTGTCACATCACATCCTAAGGATCTTTCTGATTCCCTTGTTGAATTGATAGCCTCGAATAAAAAGATTTGTAAGCATATTCATTTACCGATGCAGAGTGGTGATAATCTTGTACTACAGAAGATGAATCGTAAATATACATTCGAGCATTACATGACCTTGATCAACAAACTTCGCTCAGCCATACCTGAAATTGCGATCACAACAGATATTATTGCAGGTTTCCCGGGTGAGACTGAAGAGCAATTCATGAATACCTATGAAGCGATGCAAACTATCGAATTTGATTATGCCTTCACATTTAAGTATTCACATAGGGAAGGGACAGCGGCAGCAAAGTTCAATGATCATATCCCGGAAGATATCAGATTATCCAGATTGCAAAAACTGATTGATTTGCAACAAAAAATTACATTGAAGAAGTTCAGAGACCAAATCGGTAAAACCAAAGAAGTTTTTGTCGAAAATACAAGTAAGAAATCTGAAAATGATGTATCTGGTAAGACAGATGATTTTAAAATCACTGTGATTAGAGGTGGGAATAAGAACATGATCGGCAAAATCATTCCAGTATTGATACAAGAGGCTACAGGTGGAACGTTGATTGGAACACCTGTTGATAATATTTGACAAGCTTTGCTTTGTTAGACTACTTGGTACAATGATTTATTGTTAAAAAAGGATATATAATGGCATCAGCAGATCAATCAAAAATAAGAGACTTTACAATTCTTACCAAAGTTTTGGAAGATTCATGGGGAGAGTTATACGTTGCTGAAGACAGTGTCCTACAGAGAAAGATATATATCCGAAAACTCTCGGCTAAGTTAAATTCTGATGACGAATTCATCAACCATCTTTTCGAGGAAGTAAATAGACAAGCAGAAATCCAGAATCCCAACATCATGTCTTTGCAGTCTTTTTTCAGTGAGCAAAATCAATACTACTTGGTCACAGATTATTTTGAGAGTACCACGCTCAGGCAACTACTTGATAGTGAACTCAAGATCAAAGAACAAAAAGCCCTTCTGATCATCAGCCAGATTCTTAACGCTCTTGTTGAAGCTCATAAATATGGTCTATATCATTTTGCCTTGAATCCAAGATGTATTTTTATCAGTAAAACCGACATGGTAAAAGTATCACAATTTGGTTATGGTGCTTTGTTAGAAAAAAGACTTTCCCTGTTGGATCACCAGAATGATGCCCTTTATTATCAATCACCTGAACAAGTCCTATCTTTAGAAAATATCGATGGCAGATCTGATCTTTATTCTCTCGGTGTCATTATGTATGAGATGCTTACCGGGCAGAAACCATATCATGCCAAAGCTGAAAACAGTTTTCTGCTTATGAAGGAGATTACAGAAGCAACTATAACAGATGCTATAATTCTCCAACCAGACCTTTCTCAAACCACTTTAACGGTTATGAATGGTTTGCTAATCAAAGATAGGGAAAAAAGGATTGGTTCTGCATTGGATTGTAGACAAATTCTATTTTCACATACTTCTGAGGGCATGGACATTACATCTTTAAGTATGAAATCATCAACAGAATTGTTTGTAAAAGCTAAGGAATCTTTCCAGGCTCAGAAGCATGATGAAGCAGCTATGATCTTCAAGTTGATATTAGAGAAAGAGCCTGAGAATGCTCTTGCATTCTATTATTTAGGGATGATAAGCCTTGAAAAGTCTCATTTTATAGAAGCACAGGAATTTCTCACAAAAGCTCTTGTTCTTCAACCCTGGAATGACAAAGTACTCTATTATCTTGGGCTCTTGAATTATAAGCAGGAACGTTATCTCGCTGCAGAAGACTATTTTCAGAAAGCAATTAAAGCAAATTCTGAACTTAGTCGTATATATTACGACGGAAAACCCTATCAGGAAAAACCGAAAGAAGTAGCTAAAACAGTGACTTCTTCCAATACATTTTATCCTCAAAAAGAAAAATCCCAACATTCCAGCAACACTCTGATCTGGGTTGTTGTAGTTCTTGCTGTGATATTAGTTGGATATGCATTCTGGCATCATATTCAAGATAAAAACGATATGTTCTTTCCTACCGATCAGGGAATACCTCAAAATGTCACCGATTCTCTTAAACAGGAACAAATGCAACAATCTGAACAACAGGTATATACGTTGGATGATGCAATCGCGACGGTGAAGGATGGATATCTCGATAACTATTCAAGCATGAAAATAATAGATAGTGTGAATAATGTGCTTACAAATACTGAGTGGTCAGCATCCTCGGAAAGTTCCAACACCTTCTATGTCAAGGTCATGGGAAATCTACTCGATTCTGAAAACCACGAATTGATTGAGATCACGTATCTATTTGTGAATCAGAAAACTGGGAAAGTAATTACGATCCAATCTGTTTTGGTAAATAAGGTGCCGCAGAATGCAGATCAAATAGGTTCTTTCCTTTCAAGGATGTATCAATAGGTAAATACGATCCCGCTTTGAGGGAATACCCATTCATCTTTCTTAGATGATACCTTTATCATGTTCTTTTCGATTTGGATTCGTGGTGATTTGTTCTGTCCTGCAAAAATAGGAATTGTCTCGATTTCCATTTTCTTCGGATGTTTAAAAACAACATTTACACCTTTCGTTAAATCATTGATATAGATACTGAACTGATGTGCTTTTTTAGAATAGTAAGTGTCAGTCGAAATAGATAATTTCACTTCTCTACCAACCAGCTTATCCAACTTCTTATGAGAACAATGCAATTCTAGACAATTATCCTTCATATGGCTTTCTACTTCCATTTCTATTTCATCGACTTTAACAGAAGTAACACGAAATGAATCTTCATTTAATATGAAATTCTCATCAATCAACCAACGATATTCAACATCAGACCTTCTAAAATACTTATCAAGTGTCTTGGCATTATTAGCACAAGCAACAATGAAATAGTCGTTCTTCAGAATCTTCTTATAAGAAAGATTCGTTAATGTGTGGAAGTATTCCGGATCCTTCGAATCTTCGAAAATAACTTCATGCTCAAATTGTCTTCGATAAGGAATATCTCTATCCTTGTTGAAAAAGAACATCTTCAGGATGTCATGGAAAATAAGACTTGAAAGTTCCTTGTTCTGCAGGCGTTGTGAAAGAGATGCTTCAATTATAGAAGATAACTTCTGGTCCGAAAAATCCCTCGTTACAAAATCGCGTCTTAATAGGGGAGAACTGGCAATCACCTTTCCATTATAAAGATAATATCTCTTAGCTCTTCTACCTATCTGACATAGTAATTCATATGAATTACCATCATATAGAGAAGCAAGACTTTCCGCATGCAGTTCCTCTTCATCTCCACCCAGTAGCACCGCTTCCTCACCTACAGATATCTGGTAAATCCTGCTGATATCTACAGCAGTCATATCCATGCTAATCTTACCAATAATAGGGCATAATACAGTTTTTATTAGTGCATAACCTCGATTAGATAATTGAAAATCATATCCGTCCGCATATCCAACCGGTAGTATTGCAACTTTAATATCGCTTTTTGCAACAAATATCCTGTTGTATCCAACACTTTCACCTTTTCGCACATACTTGATCAGGCTGATCTTTGTCTTAAACTGCATGACTGGTTTTAATTCAATTTTTTCTTTATATGAAGGAGATGGATAAATACCATAACTCATCAATCCTAGTCGTACAAGATTCATATAGGGTATATTATATGACAAGACAGCGGCACTATTTGCAATATGCACATATTCGGGACGTTTCGGTAGACTCATCAGAGCATTCACAAAATCGCTTGCCTGTTTCATCGTGAACTCAGGATCACTTTCACTTGCAGCAAAATGCGAAAAAATCCCATTAATAGAAAGTCCTTCCATAAAGGAGATAGCGTCGAAGATTTTCTCTGTATCCTTCAATGCAAATCCGCTACGATGCATACCTGTATCAATCTTGATATGAACAGCGACAACTTTCTTCTTTTTTATCGCTTCCCTATTCAATGCTTCTGCAAAAACCAGGTCAGAGATGGTGCATAATAAATCATTCTCAATAATGGCAGGAATCTCTGATACAAGTGATGGTGATAGAATCAATATTGGAGCGGAGATGCCCTGGTATCTCAGTAAAGAACCTTCTTCTGCATTTGCAACACCCAGCAAAGTTGCACCCATTTTCAATGCTATCTTGGAAATCTCCAATGCCCCATGTCCATAAGCATCTGCCTTGACAATTTGCATCAAAGACGTGTTTTCGGGTATGAATGATTTCAATTCCTGAAGATTAAATTCAAAATTATTCAGATTGATCTCGGTCCAACTTCTATCTTCCATAAATCCTCTTTAGAAGTATTTGGCTGCTATATCCGCAAGTATTGAACGCTCACCCTTTTCCAATGTGACATGACCTACAATTTCTTCTCCCTTCAGTTTTTCAACTGCAACGCTCAATCCATTGCTCTCTGAATCCAGGTAGGGAATATCAATTTGGTAGGGATCACCTGTTAAAACGATTTTCGTACCTTCTCCAGCACGAGTGATAATGGTCTTCATTTCATGAGGAGTTAGATTCTGGGTTTCATCAATGATCATGAATTGATTTGGCAAGCTACGACCACGAATATATGTTAAAGGTTCAAGTTCAATGAATTCATAATCGAGATAATCCTGAAGGTTTGCCTTTTTTTTCCCGAACAATCTTCCGCTGTCACTCGGATCCATTTCATTATGCTGCATGATCAGGATGTCCATATTATCGTAGATTGGTTGCATCCATGGATTGAATTTCTCAGACTTGGTACCCGGTAAATACCCAAGATCCTTACCCATGGGGGAGATGGGTCTTGAAATAACGAGCCTGGTATATTTGTTCTCTTCAATCACCTTATGTAGCCCTGCAGCCATTGCAAGTAAGGTTTTTCCTGTTCCTGCCTTACCTGACAGGGAGACCATTTTGACACGATCATCAAGTAGCAGTTCAAGAGCCATAGCCTGCTCCTGATTTCTTGCAATGATACCAAATATCGCCTGCCCCTTATAGTAAGAATATGGGTAAAACGTCTTGGATGCTTGGTCATACCTGGTAATGATTGTCTCGGTAGGATTATCTTCCTTATCCATAAGACGAACAAATTGATTCGGATAGAAATCACGATAAGTATTCTCAAGAAAGTTTTTTTCATTCATTTGCTGCAGTGCTTCAATCGTTACAATCAAATTGTCGATCCCAGTATAGAGTTCGTCGAATTTAACCGCATCACTCTCAAAACTTTCTGCATTTATACCCACACTATCAGCTTTAATACGAACATTTGTATCCATGGAAACGAGGGTTACCACAGATTTCGGGTAATTTTCCTTAAAATATAGAGCAGTGCCAATAATCAGATTGTCATTCTTATCACTGAAGAAAATATTGTTGGATGTCTCTGTGAAGCTGTTTTTAACAGTCACTTGAATAATTCCACCCTGTTCGGTTTCCACGCCTTCCTGTAAACTGCCCTGCTCTCGCAGTGCATCCAAGTATCTTCCGACCTGTCTGGCATTTCTGCCTTTTTCATCAACATTCTTCTTGAACTGATCAATTTCTTCCAGCACAATGATTGGAATGACGACGCGATGAGTTCCAAACGAAAAAAGAGCATTCGGATTATGAATCAGTACATTGGTATCAAGAACATATATCTTATCCACAAAAACTCCTCATCTTAAGATGTTTTAAAACCTAACTCACATCGATGCACACTGTTCTAATATCATATTGGTTTTGAATATGTCAACCTCTTAATTCTGCAAGATTGAAGGCTATTTATTGATTTTAACCATGGGTAAAATTTCACATATGGTATGTAGGGATGTAAGATAACTCTCCCAGTTTTTCCGAAAGATTCCCAAGGGAGTAATCTGAACTCCTGTCTGGCTTGATCTTTCAATTGAACCGTTATTCAAAATATAATATTCTTTTACTGCATGAATGATATAGGGAACATCCCGAAAGGTTCCTGCGTAGATCATGACATGCCCGGGAAGGAATATCAGGTTACCTGGTTTCATGTTTTCCAGTTTTTCTGCAACACTCGCATGTAAACAATCATATTTGACGATTCCCTTCAGATCGGACTGCTGATTTGCATTCCGTGGGAGGTTAATTCCAAAACAACGAAAGATATCCATTACTAATGAGGAGCAATCCCTGTGACCTCTTTTTCCACCCCAGTCATAACTATCACCGAATCTCTGCAATGCGAGTTTTAAAATGTTTGCACGCGTATATTCAACTCTCTTCTCCTGGATTTCAATTTGATTCATTTCAAATTCCACTCTACAGACTTGCGTTTGATTGTTTACCAGGTATTTTGGAATACGTGAGCCCATGGGCATCAATATCTTACGCGTTGAATAATTGGGAATTGTTAAAGTGATAATCGCGTGATCTGAAGTAACATAATAGAAATCATCAGGCTCAAAGCACTCTATGAACGTGTTTCTATCCATTTCGAATAATTGGTCATTTCTGACCCAGCCACTATAATTATAACTTTGAACAAATTTCCATTTTCCATCCAAGCTTTCATGATAAATCGCAATGGGTTCAAGAGGATAAAGTGCAGTTTCCTGAAATCGATCTATCTCCTGGTCAACATCATCGTTCATGGCAATTTGTTCAGTCGGAAAGGATCTCAGATTTGCTCGCTCAAGGATGAATCCGTATCGAATCTCTTTTGATGAATCTCCTAAAGGAAGATTTAGCTGTTTATCAATCCACGTACAAAATTCAGCATCAAAATGATGATGATCGAGACTGTGATAATTCTGTATTTTTACAATATCATAAGCACTTAATAACCTATGAATATCATTTGCGGCAATTTCATCAGGTAAATGATATAGGTCATTAAGGCTTTCATTCTGCTTTATCAGTTCCCGATTAAATTCAATGATCTCCGGATCTGTTAGTAAAATTCCATCTAATTCACTTTTTTCAATCCAGTGATCCTGAGAAGGAAGCGCGTTCATTTTCAGAAAGTGACTGTCCCGCCAATCATTGCGTTGAAAGGAAGCCAGGGTACATCCATGAATCTAATATTCTTTCTGTTGAGAAGATTATATAGATTCACATTAATCATCACATTTTTATGAATGATAAAATCATGCTTGAAATCAACTTCAAATAGATCTGCCATTCTCTGGTTTATATGATTCTTTCGGTTTCCTTTATATTGTGAATATAGGGTTGATATTCCCATTGCTGAGATATATTGAATTTTTGATGTGTTTTCCCATACACCCGCATAAGAAAGCCAGTTGAGATTTAGATCATCACACCTGAATTGATGATAAGTCATGCCTGTTTCCAATATCACCTTATCAATCCCATAACCCATCTTCATCTCTGAGGATTGGACCAACCAGTCATTTCTACCAAATGAATAGAGTTTTCCACTTATATTCCCGTACATAGGCAGATATTGTTTATAACTAACCTGATGAGTAATGGCGAAATGGTAAATAGAGTGATATTCAAATCCTATTTTAGTGTTTAGCATTGATTTTTCCTGTAGTTCATTACATCTTAAACCACCTATATACTGCCATGGATTCATGTTAAACTGGGTGAGGATATCGTCCTGGTTCAAATATGGAGCATTCTTTATAAATAAATCAGCTTTAGCACTTAAAGGTTGCTGAATGAGAAAATCAATGCTGGGATACAAGTGTTCCTTATCTGCTGCCAACCAAGGGGAAACATGATCAACGATCTTCTCCGGATGAATTACAAAACAGAATACACCCTGAGGATGTTGATTCAGGTTCTCGTATCTGAATTGTGTAAATATGGATCTTGATATGGGTAGAATTGTCTTGGCAAACAGATTTAAATCCTCAAGCCTCTCAAACTTCTCAGCGTCCTGCTGCGAATTGATATAGGATAAACGAACTTGAGTATCTTTTAATACAGTATTTTCTTCGTTATTCGTCAATTGACCGAAACCGATCTCACCGTTCATGATCTCTGTTTCGCTGGCTGACAGAGGGACTTTTACCGCCATCGCTCTTAGATTGAATAGGCTCATATAGTTGCCAAACTCAGGTGTCCACTTGAATCCGGCATATTCCTGATCCCACTTGTTCTTTAGATGAAGTTGATAACCGTCAGCGGAAAAAATGAGTGCTGGTCTTTTCTGATCATGATACATTGCATCGAAGCTTATCAGTCTCTTGTTACCCGCGAGAGCACGAAGAAACCCATTATGCTCCGTACCGATGTAAGATGGTTCGCTGATGGAAGAAGATTGCAAATGCGTTGAATATTTGAAATCCATTGTGCTGTCAGTGAGTGTATATTGTGAAAAATCAATTGGAGAAGCCTGTAACTCAGCTTTCATACTTCTTTCACCTGTAATGACCACATCTGGAAGATTGATCTGCGGATCAGATGCTGCCAACAAAATCATGTTGAACGAGAGGCAGATGAGAATCAGGTAATATCTCATTAATTCCTCCCGGATGCATTGAGTTCACTCTCAATGATAGCAATCTGATGCTGGTTCAAATCTGGTCGAATCGTATTGTAAATGGTCAATGCTGTTTCAATATCCTTCGTCCGAATATAGGATAGACAAAGCATATATTGGGATTCAATTACCTTGTCAGCCAATTCTGGATAGAGATATTTGATCCTTGCTAATTGCGGTATCGCCTCCTGGTAATGACCTTGAAGGAATGACAATCGTGCTTCCATGAACTCAGCAGTCCCACGGATCTGTCTATCGTTACTCTTCATGAGATTCTGAAGTTTCGCATTCACTTCCTCATATCGTTGCTGCTTTGTACCCCACTCGCACCAGATGATGTCTGCTGAATCAGCAACAGTACCCGGTCTTGATTTTATGAAATTTAGATAATAATCGTTAAAGTCAGGATCATCCAATTTGAGTTGAAGACTTAACAATGGTAACCAGATAATCGGATCGTTCGATTTCTTGGATGAAATCTTCAACTTATTTAGCGCAGCAAGACTATCCCCTTTAATGATATCGACATTGGACCATGAAAGATATACATCCGGTGTTAAATTCTCGGGCTGGATCTTCTGAAATACACTGTCAGCTTCGTTATAACGTTTCATATTTGCCAGTGCTTCTGCTTTAATCATCTGAATCTTTAGATCTGATGGGGAAGAGGTAATAATATCGTCTGCAATTTGAATGGTTCGATTCCATTCCTTCATTCCCCTGACATAATCCAAATGAACTCTCTTTACCTTTTGTTTCAGATCAGAGTCCTGTACATTCTGTTCAAGATTGATCAAAGCCACTGAGAAATCCTGTTCCTTGGCAAGTTTAAGGCTCCAACTGAGTGCTTTCAGTGCATCTTCGGATAACCTTCCATTCTGATAAGTCTGCAGAATATCAATGTATTCATTCGCTGCCTGTCCAAAGTTACCCAGATTGTAATGAGAATCGGCTATCCCTAATAGGGCTTTATCACGATTCGGTGAATCAGGATAGGTTTTAATGAATAAATTATATAAATAGGTAGATTGCTGGTAATCCTGGGCACTGAAGGCAGAATTGGCTGCAAGCATCAGGAACTTATCTGAAGTGGATGCTTCCTTGCTAAGTTGACGATAAATGGCAGTTGCTTCAGGAAATCTTTTTAACAGATAGAATGACAAACCTTCTTGGCTTATCACCTGTTCCCATTCGGCTTTCGTCTGATAATTCTTTTCCGCTATGCTATATGCCTGTAATGCCGTGTTATAGTCATTCTGATTGAAATATATGTTTCCCTTGAGTAGGTATTTATCAAACAGATATGGTTTTTTCTCAGGAATATTCTTTATTCCTGCAAGAGCGCTGGTATAGTCTTCAATGAAATAATCACACTGTGCGATTCTGAGCCAGGTGTATCCAGTATCGAGATTACCGCTTTGCGATTGTGTATAATAATTCTTAGCGATCTTGTAGTTTGATTTGAAGTAGTTAATCTCGCCAAGATAGAAATTACTAATGGCTATTTTATTGGAATTGGGATATTTCTGCAGAACCTGTTGGAAATAGTCTTTTGCTTTGTCCATTTCCTTCCTGTCATAATATATGAATCCAAGTTTGCAGAGAACTTCATCAGCAAACAATCCATTTGGTAATCTTCTGATGTAATCGAGGAACGACTGCTCTGCTGCATTTTTATCATCGGTCAGGTAATAGATATCTCCCATCAGGTAGAAAGTTTTGTCTTCTGTGATAGGATCAAGCCTGTAGCTGACAGCCTTGGTAAGTTTGGTAAAAGCGAGACTGTATTTCTTTTGCTTATACTGACAATATCCTACCTGGAAATAGTAAGCACCCAGCAGAGGGTCATCAGGATGATTTTGAATATACCATTCCATGTTGAATAAAGCCGCTTTCGAGTCAGTTTCATAGAGCATGATCTGATTCTGAAGAAAACTATTTGAACGAACCTGGTTGTCTTTTGCTTTATTCGCCAAATCTGAGAAAATCTCTTTTGCTTTCGAATCCTGGCGTAACTGGTAATAATTCAGACCCTGATAGAATTTCGAATCTTCATTTTCAGGCTGAATCTTGTTGAGGTATTTCAATGAGCTATCGTAATCAGTCAGAGTGTAACATATTTTGCCTTGTAATAACAGATAATCGTTGTAATAAATCGAATGATCAGGAATGAAATAACCAAGATATGTTCGTAATGAATCTAGCTTTCCTGCAGCGTATAAAGCCTGCATCTGGTTTAGGTATGACTGATGTGTGAATTCGCTATTCGGAAAATCAAGGATCATTCGTTTCAGATATGTTTCAGATTCATTTGTGTTTTGATTCAGTGATAATGCCTCGATTAAAGTGGAATAGATCATCTCTCGTTCCGGTTTGTCCTGTATCATTTTCAAAGAATTGATGGCATCATCATATTTCTGAAATTGAATATCCAGTTTCGCTGACCAATATATTGCCTGCCAATAATTTGAAGTATTTGGATATCTCTTCATGAATTGCGTAACAAACTGTGCACTCGCAGCATAATCACCCAACATGAACTTCGATTGAATTCTCCCTAACAGCAGGCTTGCCTGCGTTTCTTCATCGAGATTCGTTAGGTCAACAGAGTTGAATATACTGTCTGCTAATGCGTATTTCTGCCTATGTAATGCGATATTTCCCTCAAGTGATTTCAGTATTTCAATCTTGTCATTGTCCGGATAATTGGATTTGAACCTCTGTATTTCCTGCAATGTGAGATTATAATTATTATCTTGATATAATCCATAAATCACACGCAGATCGTCATTCACATCAGACCACAGGAATGAGGCGATGACCCCAAATACAAGCAATAGAATGAGTGTATGTTTGTTATTCCTCATTAATTCCTCTCTCTATATTATACTTTTTCTGATTTGTTCATTGTCATTATCTCATCCGGGCTTTTAAAAGGCAATACTATATACACAGTTGTGCCTTCATTTTCCTTGCTCTTGATCCATATCTTTCCCTGATGAAGTTCAACAATACGTGCAGACGTTGACAGACCCAATCCTAACCCGCTACTCTTATATTCAACCACTCCTGAGCGATGTGCCAATACTTCATTGAGTTCATAGAATTTCTTGAATACATTCTCGAGTTCCTTTTCCGGAATCCCGATTCCATTATCCTGCACATAAATCACAAGAGATTCTTTCTCGTCGAGTTTCTCCTGGGGGAATGCCGATCTCCTGGCACCGATTGTAACGCTTCCAAAGTCGGGTGTAAACCGGATCGCATTCAGGACAATATTATAGATCATTAAATGTACGGCTTCCCAGTTAACATCCACTTGTGGAAGATTCGGTTCGATCTCAATCTTGATCTGCATCTTGCGATTTTGTGAAAGAATATCGATCTCATGACTCAACATCTCGATGATTTCCCTGATATCGATAGGTGTCTTGGGAAGTTGTGTAATGATATTATATTTGTTCATCGTGATAATATCATTGGTTGTCACGATCAGTTTTCTGACACTTCCTTCCACCTTGTTCAGAAGATCCATTCTGTCTTCTTCGTCAGCAAACAGATTCCTTTTCAGTCTTGATACATAACCCTGTAAAGTGGTTAACGGTGTATTGAGTTCATGAGATACAATTGCTATAAAATCATTCTTTAAGACATCAAGTGTGTGAAGTTCCTTGTTCTTCCGTATCAGGTTATCATACTGAAGGGCATTGGATATGGCAATCGAGACCTGGATCATCATCAGATTCATCAAATCCGAGCGTATCACCATCTGTTTACGGTTATCCAGGTAATTGTCAAAATATAGAAATCCATATATCTGGTCATTTACCATGATTGGAGAACAATATAGTGAGTGCAGAATGTAATCCTGCACACTGATCGCATCCTTGAAACGACTATCTTCATGCGCATTCATCGAAAGAATGGGATGATGGCTTTTTTGGACTTCACTCAGGACTGTCTTACTCACCATTGTATAATTCGTTACAAATTTCTTATCAGAATCGAGACCGACAGAATATACATAATTCCCAACAGCATCACGTTTAATCAGGAACCCTCTTGTGCTGCCGACGAAATCCATACAATCAGATACAATTTCCTGTTCAAGTTTTTGAATATCGAGAATGCCAAGTAAATGACGAGAAATTTCCATCAACTTGCTCATCAGGCTCATTCGCTGATTCATTTCGGCAAATTCCTGGATACGAATCAAAATCGTATTTAAATGGAGACGTATGGTTCTAATCATATTGAGTTCATAGCGATTGAACTCCATTTCTCCATTATCTGCCAGGATCATGCATCCAACCTTGGCTGTCTTGATCCGTAACGGAACAAATACCAGGTTCTTTTCGCCGATCTTCTTATGAATGACAATATCTGCTTCCAATGCTCGATCGATATTATTCCTATGCTCTGCAGACAGCAGATTCTCCCTTTCACAATTATATTCCAGGAAAACAGTGAAATCCGAGAAACGCTCGTTTTTCAGAAGAATCTTGTATTGATAAGGGGAGATCATCTTCTGGATACTCTTATCGATAAAGAACTTGATACGATCGACATTTTGCAGGCGTAAAAGACTATAGAGAAGATCGTTCCATTTCTCTTTGCTTTGTCTTGAACGGGATGCAATTTCGTATTTTTTGTATTGATCCAGTTTGGTTACATTACCGTAATGAAGACTCAAATAACTGTCCCTATCTTCCGTGGGAATACCATTTGTCGCATTCTGCATCTGCCTCTGCAATCGGTCGAAGTAGAATTTTGCGTGTTCATCGTCCTTTAATTCATGATAGATCTGGGTTAATAACCCCAAGGTCTCGATTTCCAGTAGGAAATATCTCTTCGCCTTGATCATATTCCAGGCTTCAAGTAAATCTCTAAGTATCTTCCGCAATGGAATATCGGCAATCAGAAGGTTGATTTTCACATCGAGAATTGCAAGGTTGGATTGCCAGTATTGATACTTGTAATGTTTCCCGATTTTCTGTGCCTTGATCCATATATCATGAGCTTTCTCAACATCCCCAATTGCGACTAGGGATTCAATCATGCGGTTCAAGAGAACACACCTGGCATATTCATTCTTCACCTTTTGGGCATAATCCATTGCCAGGTTGATATTCTGCATCGCTCCATTATGATCCCCCTGAAGCACAGAGACAAGACTTTGGATATTGTAGAAGAACTCCTCTTCGTGATTGCTATGGAAATTGATATGAGTATTCTTACTGAGGAGATTCTGTATCTTCTTGTATTGACCTATTTCATAGAGATAATAGAAATACGTTTTCACGAGCGGATTTAAAACCCTTATATTCCCCTGGGCAAGATCCGGTTCCTGCTCCATGATGAAACTCCAATAATTATCAAAATCATTGATCTTGCTTTTCGCCAGGGCGATATTACTGTGAATTGCATCCCAGAACGGTCTGTCTTCCAAAGACTGGCTGATATTCTTGGATTGTTGAAGATAACTTTCCGCCAAATGGAAATCACCCAGCTTGATATAAGTTTCACCGAGATTGACCAAAGATTGCGCTTCAATACGCTTCATACCCAATCGATCTGCTATTTCCTGGGCACTATGGAAATATTTGAGGCAACCCTGGGTATCTCCTTGGATAAGAGCCAGATCACCGATATTATTGAGAATCAAGCCCATGCGACTTTGTGAGTTCAATTTCTCCCATATCTTGAGTGCCGCCTGGTAATGACTGTTTGCTTCTGCAATTGCTTTCATGCCTGTATAATAAAAACCAAGGTTATTATGCAATGAGCCAAGACGAAGAAGTGATTTTGGATTCTGGGTGGTCTGTGTCTCTGCCAGGAAATCTTCCAATTTCTGGATCGCCTGTTCCTTATATCCCATTTTATACTGAAACAAAGCCAACCTGTCTATGTAGAATATTTTCAAGTCATCTGTCATGGGCATGTCTTTCAGTATATTCAAAGTTAAGCCATAATTCTTATCATCACCGATCCGCGTGTATAATAACGACATATAGAGGAGGACCTTTACTTTTTGGATACCTGTAATACTCATTTTGAGAGCTTTCTCAAAGTTCGTGAGCGCATGCTTATGATCCTCTGTTTGTAGATATAACGTTCCCAATGTAAAATACTTCTCATATATATCCGGAAGCTTCCGTATTGACTTGAGCAATTTCATCGCTTCATCTACACTGCCGGTTAATTCAGCCTTTTCCTGCAGGATAACAAGGTCTTTAATTATACTTGATAACGGAAGTTTCAATTTATTGGAAAAATCAAGTTCGATAATATTGCATATCTCTTCAAATGCCTTATCCTGTTGAGAATCTCTATCAAGCAGTTCAATCAACCGCAATGAGTATTTGTGGATAGCATCATAGTCTTCTGCCCATTTTGCATTTTCGATAATACCCCTGCATACATTGATATTATTCACCTGCCTATCTTCAAAGAAGCGCAGGACCTGTCTTGAAAGGTGGAGCTTATCTTCAGCAATTCCCTCGGAAATCAGTCTTTCCCGGGATTCAATATAGCTAAAATAGATATGGTCGCCTTTCTTAACCAGAATCTCATTATTGATGCCGTCTGCCAGAAGTGTAAACAAATCCTCATCGGATATTCCAAGCACGAAACGTATCAGGTCTTTTGTCAAAGGCGGACATACATAAGCCAGCTTCATCATGTGCTTGTAAGTATTCTCAGTTAAATGTGACATGCGACTGTATATGGTCTGCAACAATTTGTTGGGTATTTTGTAATCCTTGAAATCATAATCGAAATGAAACCGGTTTTCTGCCCAAATCAGTTTCTTTTGTGTCAAATCAATCAGGATATCTTTCAGAAAATCAGGATTTGCTGCCGACCGGTCCTCAAGTTGATGCAGAAATGAATCAGGCGGTTGCTGTTTCAGAAGCCTGGTTGTATATTGTTTCAATTCTTCGAAACTAAAGGGCTGTATCTTCAAGATCACTGTGTGCTTCAACAGGTTCACTTTCGAAAAATCATTGAAACTCAAAATAATGAAGATTCTCTTTTTGCTGATGTCAGTAGCACAATAATTGAGAAAGTCAATGGTCTGTTTCGTGAGATTATGAGCAGCTCGAATGATGAATATAAGCGGTCTTTCCTCAGATAAATGGATCATGTAGTTCTTTACTGATTCGAAATCCTGCATGGTTTCAGCAGAAGACACATCAACAATTTTTGCAGTGTCTTCTGATTCGTAGATATATTTCTGGAATTTTTGGGATATATTCACAAGATCATAACTGAACCTGGTATCATCCGAGAACATCGAGTGATGAAATTCTTTTGTCAGTGCGAAAAATGGATCGTGATACTGTCTGGTACAGGTATAGTCAAAGACGAAATAATCTCCGTTTAGAAGGTGATAATGCATCAATGACAGAATATTATTCTTCCCCTGCCCATCACCACCGATCAGGGAAAGTGCAAGTCCATTCCTTTCATTAATATTGGGAAGATATTCCAGTAGTTGGTGCGAATAATTCTCCCTGACAATATAGCTGTTGAACTTCAGATAGTTTACAACTGACCACTGGATCGAGAAAGGATACTGCTTAATCTGTGTACGATTGATATAGGTAATGATCTCGCCGACATTACTGAAACGATCTTCGGGATTCTTTTCCAATAGCTTTAGGATGAACTTTTCCAGGGACTGCGGAACATTAGGGTTGATCTCTCTCGGGAATTTCGGGAAGAAATGTTGTTGATTTCCTGCGATCAAGGCAGAAATCTGCTCAAGGGAAAATGGGAAGGTACCTGTGGTCATCCGATAAAGAGAAACACCAAGAGAATAGAAATCACTCTGCGATACAGCCCCTTTCCCAAGGAATATTTCTGGTGCAATATAGGGAAGAGAACCTGTAACTTTCTGAAGGTCCTTCTGAAGGTCTATCTTGGTGAATCCGTAATCCAGTACCTTCACTTCCGGTTGCGAATTCACGATTCGATATAGTACATTATCAGGTTTTAAATCCTTATGGATGATATCCTGTGTATGTAAAGCATGAAGCGCATAGCATATCTGCACAACGATATCATAAAGTAGTTCTACATTCGAAGGTTTGAATTTGAAACTCTTCAATGGTTGCCCATCATAATAATCATATATATAATAGATGTGATTCCCGACATTCCCAAAGTCGATGACGTGGATCAGGTTTGGATGTTCAATCCTTGTTATGTGGTGCATATCTTCAGGAGTGAACTTCTCATAAAGATCATTCGCATCGAGTTGCTGAAAGAACTTCAGTGAATATATGTTACCGGAACGGATATCTTGAACTTTATAAACTGTAGCCCAAAGCCCAGTCCCAAGGCTTTCAAGCACCTGGTAGCGGGAATCAATAATCATAATTATTCCTCCACTTATCTAATTTGCCTCACTAATGCAGGAAAATGCAAGTGTCAAGAATAAATATGAAGGTACAGGGAACAGGGAGAAGAGATATAAAGTGACAACCCATATTACAAATCGTAACACAGCTGTACAATGTTTCTCAACTGTATGCAGATGTGCGCAAAGGAAAACCACTCTTCTACAGATGTTTTTGTCTCTATCTATGCATTTAGTGACAATATATCTGCTTATCTTGCCAAGATGTATTCGAGTTAATAAATTGCAGATATAGTGGCAGAATTTCCTCAATATTTAGATTTTAATGGGGTGGACAAAGAAACTATCATTACTGGCTATTTTACTACTCTACATAGCTATGAGTGATAATGTCCATGTGTCAGTTCATGCAGTTAGGGTTGTCAGTTTTATATTTATTTCTTTGTATTTACATGACTGCAGATTTATTTACTTGACAAAATGGTAAGTTAGATATTTCAAAATAGGAAGATAAAAAAATGAAGATATGTGATTTTTTTCTCCCTTCTTCTATTAAGTACTGAAAAAGAGTTTACCTAAAATTATTGGTCATCGGCATATAGAAGTAATCAACCTCAACCTAATAATAAACAGAGGTAATGCAAATGAGAAACATCTTTTTATATTCATTAATAATATGTGTGATAATATTAATTACAGGATGTGCGTCTACTACAACATTATCAAAGAATTATAACTCACAGGTACAAGTTCCTATTTCAGTAAATGGTTCAGAAAACATCGCTTTTCTTGGAATTTCATTCAGTGATGCTTTGAAAGAAGATATTGGTAATTATCATAATGGTATTGGCAGAGTACACGGTGGAGTTTTTTTTCGGGATGAAAGTGTTGCGAAGTCGTTCAATTCTATTGCTTACAAAGAATTAGTTAATACTGGATATAATATCGTTGATACTCTAAAATCAAGTTCAACCTCAGTAAGTAGCCAACAAGTACGGTATCAACTTAGTGGAGTAATTATAGATTTACAGGCAAACACTTTTGCTCCTTTATCAGGTAATTTCACGGAATCAAAAGTTACTATTTGTTGGTCATTACATAACATGGTTAGCGATTCTACCCAATCATTTACAACAGATGGTTATTATAAAAAAGATGGAATCGAATCTGGTTCTGAAAATCTCATAGCATATAGTCCAAATAAGTGGGAAAGTACTCTGAATTTGGGTATGTATAAAGTTGTTCAATGGTATGATGGGCCAAGACTACAGATTCCGAATCTAACCTTGGATATGAGTGTTCTAAATACGAGTTGCAGGAATGCTATTTGGCAATTGTTATCAAACACAAGCTTTATTCAATCAGTTAAAAATTGATGTTTCTTTTAATTTTTAATTCCTTTCATTCGTCTTATGAAATGGATTTTCTACTGTCCTAGAGCCACCCATTCTCAGAAACCAGCTATAGACTTCATTCACTACAAGGTAACTTATTTATCTGGTTCTTAGCAAATTCCGTAAACAATGGTATTGGGAACCCAGCAAACGGACTTCAGAAAGACTTCAGAAAAAAAGGTACACCATACAAAACTATCAGACAACTCTTACATGCAAATGGGTATCATCTGGGTACTTTCTGGGTTCAAAGACCCAGATAGTATGCTGAGAATTTCCGGTTACTGGACAGATAATTAAGATAACTTTGCATGACACAGGCAAGATGTATCTTAAGAGATAATTTCGGAGAGAAAATTTGCCTTCTTTTTTTACAAGGCAAGATGGGTAGGGATGTGTAAAGTGACAACTGAATATGCAAATTATGACAGAGAAATTGCAAACTGTGGCATCGTTATGCATCGTCATGCAACAGAAAAACGGGGTGCGAGGTAGTTTCTGACACGAATTCTGCAAACGATATTTTGAATATTCTGTGTCGATTAGCACCCCGATGAACATCGGGTATGTAGCATGAATCAATCTGAGACTACATTAGTTATTCACAGAATAATTACAATGCAAATATAACTCAAGTAGAGGATAAAGACAAAGACATTGACAATATGCCCATATCTATGATGTATACATAATTTACTCATACCATCTATTATTCCTTGTTATCGGAATAACTAAAGTCTTGGTGACTGAACAGTAGTCCTCAAACAGAATTTGTTAATGGAGTAGATAATTGGCACAGTATGATAAACTGCTGGCTTACATCAGCTATTTTGAAGAAGGGCTTAATGAAAATGGGAATTGGTTCCACCCAGAACATGACTTGCCATATATCGAATATGAAGATAAGATGCGTTCATTCATTCGAGATGTTAGTGAATCGGGAGTTATGAAACAGGATTATCTGAGTTATTTTGATTATCCTATTCCTCAAGAAACAGTAGATGGCATTGAAGCAGCAGATATAGATCTGCTTAAAGCAATATTTACATTCATCAACAGACAGGAAAGATTTCAAGAAGGTCTATAGTCTTATGCTGCCAGAGATGAGTTTGATGAACTGATTAAGTCTAATCAGATCCCCACTATTATTACTCCAAACACAGCACAAATAGATAATACAGACTTTGACCTGTCCCAATCAGTCACTCTTCCTATCGTGGGAGAGATAGCTGCAGGGTTACCTATCGAGATCAGAGATGAGTGGAGTCAGCTAGGTCAGATTCAATTACCACTTTCATACATACCAGGTAACCCCAAGCAATACAATGTCTTTCAAGTAAATGGCAGGAGCATGGAGCCCATCATCCAGCATCAGGATATCGTGGTCATTAAGACCAATCAGAACTGGGATAATGCCTGTGATAAAATAGCAGTTGTGAGAACAGATGACGGAGTGACTCTCAAGAAAGTGCAATTCGACCACAATAGTCAACAAATTATCCTACAACCTTTTAATATGGACTTTCCGGTTTTGGTTTTAGACTCGGTGTGGAATTACGGAGCTTTCCTGATTGGCACAATCGCACTCCAATTGCGCTTTTACTGATTTGCTAAATTTGTCTTTCCAACTGCTCTTTCCAAAGCCAGTACTATCTATCTCGCCACCAATCAAAACCTTATCAGCACTTTCCCCTTGTGTCACTTCTTGCAGCTTTTGGTGTCAGTATATAAGAGATAAAAGTTAAAAACTAAAAGTTAAAAAAGACAGATGTCCTTCCCTTTTGACGCCGTGCTGAGCTTGACGAAGTGTGGCACTTCCCCCCTTGGGAAGGGGGGATTAAGGGCGATCTTGTGACGGATGAGTTTGATGTAGGGACCCGCGTCAGTAGACCCGGTATACTTCTGGATTGAAGTCTTCACATCCTATTATCACGTGTAATCAATAATCCCGAAGGATGTTTGAACTCCAAACTTGTACATCCCATAGGGATGATATGTAATAGCGCTCGGGTTTTAACCCGGCGGATGTATCAACAAGGAAATCAGTCCCGCAGGGACGGCATATAAAAGATTCAAGTTTCGTCCCTACGGGACTCCTGTTGATATGATCTTCTTTCGCCGGGTTGAAACCCGAGCGCTAATATGTTTTGTCCCTATGGGACATAGTACCCGCCAACAGGATTTGAAGTCAGCAACATCCTCCAGTCTCGTTAGATCATTACTCTCATAGGATGTTTTAACTCCATATCATATACATGAGAATAATCAAAGTTGTCTCAAGAACATTTCCATCGAAATCCAATGCAATACCAATCCATTTCCTGCTCCCATTCCAATCCCGAGAGATTGGAAAGAGATTGGTATGGGATTGGTATCCCATTGGAAAGGGATTGGAATGCTTCATGGAGTTGGTATGATATCTTATGGTTAATGTAAGACCAGTTCACGATGTCCTTCGATTTATCTACTTTTTCATTTCACTTCTACTCCGAAATCGATCCAACTCAATTCATTTGACAATCATTTCATGATTTGGAATTTTACCCATAGAGGTATGAGAGCAAATGAACAAAATCAAGGTTCTTGCAGAAGAAGTAGCGAATCGTATTGCTGCCGGAGAGGTTATTGAACGACCAGCATCCGTTGTCAAGGAACTGGTGGAGAATGCCATCGATGCCGGTGCTTCATCCGTTACGGTGAATGTTGAGAATGGTGGAAAAGATCTGATCCAAGTTGTCGATAATGGTTCCGGGATGAGTCCGGACGATGCCCTGACTGCATTCGAGAGACACGGAACCAGCAAGATCAGGAATGTGGAGGATATCATAGCCATATCCTCGTTGGGATTTCGTGGGGAAGCTCT
>Ga0116171_10001494_pt1 | contig 23121 bp, 17 predicted proteins | sample AD_JPNHW2_MetaG_FD_89798 | JGI IMG/M metagenome (GOLD analysis project Ga0116171, IMG submission 89798) | Active sludge microbial communities of municipal wastewater-treating anaerobic digesters from Japan - AD_JPNHW2_MetaG | ecosystem: Engineered > Bioreactor > Anaerobic > Digestate | place...
TGAACAGTATTCGTAGAGCTCGTTATATTTTCTGATATCCTTCGGGAGATCTAACTCTGTCAGAATAGAACCGAATCTTCCCGCCGTACCTTTTTCTGTAATCAGTCCCTTCGAGAGTCCGAATGTGCCAAGACCGCATACAAACGCCGCGTGCCTTTCCGACCAGTTAGATGTAAAGTTTAAGCCCGTTTTCTGATCGCCGCCGGTAAAAGACCGGAATCTTGTGTCCAGGGCAGGGATAAGGCTTGAGTAGCCGGCATCAGCAATCAGTTTTTGTAAATGAATGGCCAGCCTGTTAATGAATTCCTGCCCTTCAATCCGTCCGTGGAGCCATTCTTCTGAAGGCCATGACATATCTTTCCTGTTTCCTTTTTTAACAGGATCAGTGAATGGCAGAAAAAATGAAATTACAGATTTTGTTTCCGGCATCCATTCGCGCGGGAGTAAAAAATGTTCCCCTATGGCGGAAGGATTTTTTAATAAAGCGAATAGTCCGTCATCCGGATCGCCAAATCCGAAAATCGGAGGATCAAATATTTTCATTCCTGCTGCTGAAGGCGACAGGGCAATTTTTTCTGAGATAAAATTGTACTCTGAAGATTCAGTGAAGTTAAGCGCGCTTTTAATAATGTCATTTCTGTTCATAGAGTTTATTCCGGATAAGCCTGTTAACTATATTCCCAGTAACTGAAGCTGATAAAAGAAGATTTGTCAATCATATAACACCCGGATTCGGAGCAGCGAAAGTCCGTCGGGCGGCCTGTAAGTGCTTTGATATAATTATAAGTTCTAATGTTCATTTGTAATAGGGATATAGTAGAGTTAACCGGATCAATATCTGTCTGCTGAAAATCTCTCTCTGGATTCAGTATTGACATTGGGTCACTTAAAAGGTATATTAAACAAGGAAGAGAATTATATACAAAACAATCCGGGGTTTATATGAGTACTGAGCCTGTAAAAATAACAGATAAAAAACAGATTTATGAAATATTACAGACACGTTTTAAAACGGGGAAAATATTTATAAAAACATCTGACATAAATATACAGGTAGAATCATTTTTGTTTGATAATGGTTTAGTTTCAATCACAGGGCCTTTTGAAAATGAAAAAGTAAACAGTGTGATTCTATATATAAGGGACAAAGATGAAGTTATTTTTTCTCATGCGGTATTGAAATCAAAAGATGAAAACTGCGCTTTAAATTATGAACCGCTTGATATTCAGATTGCTCAGATACCGAGAAAAGAAGAGAGAAAAAATGTTTCATCAATCGATAAAACCGTAAAAGCCCCGTTATATATTTCAAATATCATTTCTGATTTTACAGTCCATGAATGCCTTAACCTTTCAAGACGAAAAGTTGATCTGATAAAGGATGAGCTTCTGAAAAAACTTCAGGACACTTATCCCGATTCAGAAATTGTATTTTTAAGCGATAAGGGAAATGATCCGCGGATGTTTTATTTTAAGAACAAGCGGAAACCGTATTTTATAAAGAATATAAGTGATGCTGATGATCCTGAAAAAGTTCACTGTGATGAAGATCTGAAATATTACAAAACTTATATTCAGCCGAGAGATCCTTTGGGCCATAAAGCAAAAACTGTTTCTGAAATTTGTGTCCCGCTGCTTTATAAGATGATGATGCCTTTTGGCTACATAAAATCAGCAAGTTACAAAGAGTTAAATGATGAAGATTTTTCAGCTGTCAGAAAATTCGGAATGTCGGCATCGACTGTCTACACAAATGACAAACAGCTTATAATAAGTTCAAATGATAATATTGCCGTTACAGATCTCTCAATGAGCGGGCTTGGAATTTTTTTTAAAGATAAGGTACTGATTAAACATTTTAAGGAGAACAGCCTGATTATATTTACAGTATTTTTACCGGAGAAGAAACAGGCAACTCTATTGTGTGAAGTAAAAAATATTGCTCTTATAAAGAATTATATTTACCGTATCGGCTGTGAAATTCTTAATATAGAAGCGCTTGGTGAGGTATATTATTCAGAGTACATCGAAGGGCACAAATCAGATTAGTGAGAATTTTAAAATTTTAATCATAAAATAAAAAAATTGTAACTCCCGTTCTGAATTACTACTTATTTGATTAAATAAGTAGTAATTACTATTCTTTTTTTAATACAATTATGGAGGATTTAAATGAATAAAGGTTTAAAGATCATCTTTATGTTTCTTTTTGCACTATCTTTTATATCTGCGGATTTCGGTATAAAGCTGAATGCGGCGGATAAGGCGCAGACTAAATGTCCGGTTATGGGCTGGGACATAGATAAAAGCAAATTTGTCGATTATAAAGGAAGCAGAGTTTATTTCTGCTGCGCGGGATGTCCCGAAGAGTTTAAAAAGAATCCTGAAAAGTACATGAAGAAACTGAAGGATAGCGGTGTAGTTCCGGAGAAAACTCCAGCTAAATGATTTATATTAGTTTTTTATTACGAAATCAGTTATATTTAATAAGACCGCTGGCAGCAGGGAATTAACTACTCCCTGCTAATAGTTTAAAGAAGGTGCGATGTCATCGTGTTGCTGGACTTTGAGTGTACAAGACTAACCAATGAGGGCTTATGAAAAAGACAGTACTGCTTGTTATATTATTAGTTACACCGCTTTTCAGTGAAGGGAATGACCGGATATTCGAAATACAGAATTCCGCACTTATCCATAGCCCGAAACTGCAGTCTATGGAAAGAGAAACTCTCATGATGAAGAGCAGAATTGACTGGAGTACAGCACTGGAGGACCCGCGGCTGAAGTTCGGAGTAAACAATCTTCCGGTAGGTTCATACTCCTTCACTAAAGAAGATATGACTTCAAAAGAAATCGGCATCAGCCAGATGATTCCCGTAAACAAACTTGGAATAAAAAGAACCATCGCTGAAAAGGAATACGAGAAATCTCTCCTTAAATTAAAAAAAGAAAAAGTGGAGATACTTCACGAACTCCGGATGAATATTTATGAACTTATATATATAAGATCCTCCATCAATATAATCGAAGAGATTAAAAAACAGATTAACCTGGTTACAGAGAGGGAAGTGGCGGCAAGCAAGTCCGGTACCGGTACTCTTGCTAATGTTCTTAAGTCCAATATAGAATTTAATATGGCGGAAGAGGAACTTATCAATCTCAGGCAGAAAGAGCGGGAGCTTTCACAGAAAATAAACTATCTCTCCGGAATGCAGACCGATATCGATTTAAAAGACCTCCCTGTTCCCGAGTTTGTGAATCCCCCTGCGGATAATCTGAAAAACGAAATACTTACATCCAATCCAGAACTTAAAATTTTAAAAATTGATATGGAGATCAGCATGGAGGAGGTCCGGCTGAAACAGATGGAATATCTTCCTGACATTGAAGTTGGAGTCTCCTATATGCAGAGGCAGGACGGGAAGGATATGAAGAGAGATGATATGGTGTCGGGAATGGTCTCGTTAAATATTCCCGTATGGTTCTGGAAAAAAAATGCGCCGATGATTGACGAGATGAAATCGAAGAACAGTGCAGTTGATAGCCTGTACAAAGACAAGTCAAATGATTTTACGGCCAGGGCTGATATAATAATCAGTCAGCTTTTAAGGTGGCAGGATCTGTATAAATTATACAAAGAAAGACTGATTCCGCAGACCGAGCTTACACTTGAAACGAATCTTGCGAGATACAGAACAGGTTCGGTAGAGTTTATGCCTGTTATTGATAATATACGTATGCTGCTCCGGTACCGCAAAGAGCTGAACATGGCACTGAAAGAATACTACACTTTTTATTCTGAATTGAATGCACTGAAGGGAGTGGAGGTTGTCCAATGAGAACCGGAAAGAAAAAATATATAATAGCAACTCTGCTGATACTTGCACTCGGCGGCTATCTCCTGCTGCAGTTTTATCCGCACCGGCACGACGGGAAAGTTGTTGAGAAGATTCTTTACACATGCCCCATGCATCCGCAGATTGTTCAGGATACTCCCGGTGATTGCCCTATCTGCGGGATGAAGCTCGTTCCGCTGGAAAAAGAAAAAAAAGCAGCTGAAAAGAAAGTCATGTACAAATCGACGATGCTGCCCGGAGAGATCAGCGATAAGCCCGGAAAAGATTCAATGGGTATGGACATGGTTCCATTTGATGTAGATGATGGAGGCGGCGGATCAGTTACAGAAGCAAATTCGCTTCCGGGTCTGGCGCCTGTTACAATATCAAATGAGAAACGTGTTATGATGGGGCTTAACTTCGAAACAATAAAATCAAGAAACATGGTTAAAGAGATAAGAACCTCGACAAAGATAGTGCAGGATGAAACACGGCAGTTCAGGGTAACTACAAAAGTCAGCGGTTATGTTGAAAACCTGTATGTTAATCAGACAGGGCAGTTCGTGAAGAAGGGTGCGCCTCTTCTTTCCATCTACAGCCCGGAACTCCTTGCTGCCCAGCAGGAATATCTTTCTGCAGTTAAGGCGCAGGGTAAAATGTCCGGCATGGACCAGTCGATGGAGGGGAATATCGGGGACATAGCTGAATCCGCACGTGAGAGGCTGAAGCTTCTTGATATTACCGATGCCCAGATCGACAGGATAAAGAAAACAGGCCAGGTGACCCGCGATGTGACCCTTTATTCTCCGGCATCAGGTTATGTAATGGAAAAAACAGTTCTTAAAGGGCAGAAGATAATGGAGAACGACGCTCTTATGGTCATTGTTGACCTCTCAAGAGTATGGGGCGAGGCTGATATTTACGAGTCGGATATTCCTTTTGTCCGTACCGGTATGCAGGCAGAACTTACATTGAGTTACTGGCCGGGAAAAATATTTAAGGGGAAAATTACTTTTCTCTCGCCATTTCTTGATCCGGAAGCGCGGACTCTTAAAGCCAGGATAGAGATACCAAACAGTGATCTTGTTTTAAAACCGAATATGTTTGCAGACGCGAAACTTAACTATTCGATAGGTGAACGTATCGCTGTTCCTGAAAGTGCGGTCATGCGCACAGGCACAAGGGATTATGTTTTTATTGAAGGTGATCACGAACTGATAGTTCCATATGAAGTAAAACTTGGCATGCGGTCAGGTGACGGATACTATGAAGTTCTCTCCGGGCTGAAGAAAGGGGAGAGGGTTGTAATCTCGGCTAATTTCCTTGTAGATTCTGAATCTTCACTCAAGGCTGCATTCAAGGCAGCAACCTCGGCGCAGAGTAAGTAAGGAGATGATATGATCAGAAAGATTATATATTTCTCGGCACACAACCGGATGCTTGTAATTATGCTGGTTGCCGCCGCGTTAGGTTATGCAGTTTTTACAATGAATAATATTCCTCTCGACGCGATTCCCGATCTTTCCGATACGCAGGTAATTGTATATACCAAGTGGGACCGGAGCCCTGACCTTATCGAGGATCAGGTAACGTACCCGATAATTTCAGCACTGTTAGGCGCCCCGAAAGTGAAGGCGATCAGGGGTTTCAGCGATTTCGGGTTTTCATATGTTTATGTTATTTTTCAGGATGGAACTGATATATACTGGGCCAGGAGCCGTGTTCTGGAATATCTCTCGAAAATTCAGGGAAATCTTCCGGCCGACGTAAAAACAGAACTCGGTCCAGATGCAACCGGTGTCGGGTGGGTTTTTCAGTATACACTTGTCGATAAAAGCGGAAAGCATGATCTCGGGTCGCTGCGCGCATTTCAGGACTGGAATCTCAAGTATGCCCTTCAGAGTGTACCCGGAGTTTCGGAAGTTGCGACGATCGGCGGTTTTGAAAAACAGTATCAGGTAATTGTGGACCCTGACAGATTGCATAGTTTTAACCTCTCACTTATGGATGTTATTGAGGCAATCAAAAAAAATAATAATGAGGCGGGGGGAAGGCTCATCGAGTGGTCCGGCAAGGAATATATGGTCCGGGCAAAGGGCTATATTAAGAATCCTGACGACTTAAGAAAAGTTGTACTCAAGGCTGTAAACGGTACCCCGGTACTTCTTGAAAATGTTGCAACTATAACTTTCGGTCCGCAGATCAGAAGGGGGCTCGCCGAGCTTAATGGAGAGGGCGATGTCGTCGGCGGAATTGTTGTAATGCGTCACGGTGAAAATGCCCTTAACGTAATTAAAAATGTTAAATCTAAAATTGAAGATATAAAAATGTCTCTTCCTGACGGGGTGGAAATACTCCCTGTTTATGACAGGTCAAATCTTATAGAGAAATCTATAGATAACCTGAAAGAGGAACTTGTCATGGAGATGATTGTTGTCAGCCTTGTAATACTCCTTTTTCTCTGGCACTTTCCATCCGCGATGGTTCCGATAATTACTATTCCGATTTCTGTCGCGCTTGCTTTTATTCCTATGTATTTTTTCGGGATATCATCGAATATTATGAGTCTCTCAGGCATTGCTATTTCTATAGGTGTACTTGTTGACGGCGCTATTGTCGAAGTTGAAAATGCCTACAAGAAAATTGAATTATGGATTGAAAACGGGCGGGTGGGAGATTTTCACGAAGTGAGACTTGAAGCTCTCATGGAAGTCGGACCCTCGGTGTTTTTCTCTCTCCTTGTAATTGCGGTATCATTTCTTCCTGTTTTTACGCTTGTTGATCAGGAAGGGAAACTCTTTACGCCTCTCGCATGGACGAAAACTCTTACTATAGGTCTTGCCGCGCTGCTTGCCGTTACGCTTGACCCTGCAGTGCGTATGCTCTTCACAAGGCTTGATCCATTCCGTATAAAGCCGAAGTGGCTGGCAAAAACTGCAGATACCCTTTTCGTAGGAAGGTATTATCCCGAGGAGGAACATCCTGTAAGTAAAATACTGTTCCGGCTCTATGACGGGCCGTGCCGCTGGGTGCTTGATCATCCGAAAAAAACAATCGCAGCTGCTGCAGTTGTAGTAATCCTCTCAATACCTGTCTACATTAAACTCGGATCGGAATTTATGCCTCCACTTAACGAAGGAACCGTTCTTTATATGCCGACAACAATGCCGGGCCTTTCAGTAACCGAAGCAAGAAATCTTCTGTTGATGCAGGATAAAATCCTGAAAACTTTTCCCGAAGTGGAAACAGTTTTCGGGAAAGCAGGGAGAGCGGAAACTTCAACCGATCCTGCGCCATTTTCTATGATGGAAACGACAATCCAGCTTAAACCGAACGATGAGTGGCGGGAAAAACCAAGATGGTACTCATCATGGGCTCCATCACCGCTTAAATGGTTACTGCGCCGCGTATGGCCCGACCGTATCTCATATGATGAACTTATAACTCTTATGGATCAGGCAATGCAGATTCCGGGTAACTCAAACGCATGGACTATGCCTATCAAGGGACGTATAGATATGCTCACAACAGGTGTAAGGACTCCTGTTGGAATTAAAATTTTCGGGTCTGATCTTATGGAAATACAGACCCTTGGTTCCGAAATCGAGGCTGCTCTTAAAAATGTCCAGGGGACCAGAAGTGTTTTTTCAGAGAGGGTAAGCGGCGGCTTCTATGTCGATTTTATTCCGAAACGCGAAGCCCTCGCAAGATACGGGCTGAGCATTGATGATTTTCAGGCTGTCATAATGGGAGCTATCGGCGGTGACACTGTATCCTCGACGATCGAGGGAAGAGAACGTTATTCGATTAATGTACGCTATCCCCGGGAGCTCAGGTCCGACGTTGATCAGCTGGAGAGAGTCCTTATTACTGCAAAAACGGGTGTGCAGGTTCATATAAAAGAAGTCGCTGATATACAACTGAATTACGGGCCTTCGATGATTAGAGATGAAAACGGCCGCCTGGCGGGATATGTCTACGTTGATATATCAGATCGTGATGTCGGTTCATACGTGGAAGAGGCAAAACGTATGGTCAGGGATCATGTCAAACTCCCGGCAGGTTATACTCTCACATGGAGCGGGCAGTACGAAAATATGGAGCGTGTAAAGGAGAGACTGAAACTGGTCCTGCCTCTGACTATTATACTTATTTTTGTTCTGCTTTATCTGAATACAAAGTCCGCTTTTAAAGCGACGGTTGTTATGCTTGCTGTACCTTTCTCTGTAGTGGGGGCTGTGTGGCTTATGTTTATCCTGGGCTATCATGTTTCAATTGCAGCATGGGTCGGGATGATCGCGCTCATGGGCCTTGATGCCGAAACCGGTGTGTTTATGCTTCTTTTTCTTGACCTGTCATACGATGAAGCCAGGAAAAACGGTAAATTAAATAATATCAGCGAACTGAAAGAAGCTATCATTCATGGTGCGGTAAAGCGTATAAGGCCGAAGATAATGACAGTTATGGCTGCATCGATGGGCCTCATGCCTATTATGTGGTCTTTAGGTACAGGAGCTGATGTGATGAAACGGATTGCCGCACCGATGGTAGGAGGGCTTTTTACTTCTTTTATCATGGAGCTGCTTGTATACCCGGCGATCTATCTTTTGTGGAAAAATAAAACTGTCGGCAAGGTGTAGATACTGCGGACCGGTTAAGCATTTAACTGATCAGCAGGCACCGGCGGACCCGGCATAAATAAATTTTAGCATGTACCGTTGACTGGAGCAGAAAGTTTATCTAAAACATTCTGCTTCAGTCAACGTTCTTTCCCTGTTGGACAACTAAATTTATCCCCTGCAGCAGACATTCAGTTTGAATTTTTATCAGAGATTATAATTTATTAATGCCTTGACTTAATAGGCGGCTATTTTTTTCTTAAAATATTGCAAACATCATCGAAATTGAACCTGATAAGACTCAGGGAATTATCAATGACACCTCAAATGATTAGTATTGTGTTCACTGAATTAGGGATGTTTCGCGTTATAGGAGTGTTTTTAAAAACGGATTCTCCTGTAAAAAAAATCAAAAAATAAAAAGGTAATGAAATGTATACATATGAAAAGCCTGACAACCTGGTTGACTGGTTCGAGTCGAGCGTAAAAAAGTATGCCAACAACAAACTTTTTGTAGTTAATACTCCGGAAAACCCGCTTTTCCCTTTTACCTATCGTGAAATCGGCGATCGCGTGGACAAGGTCCGCGGCGCTTTATCACAGCTTGGTATAAAGAAAGGCGACGCTGTTGGTATTATTTCCAAAAACCGTCCTGAATGGGTGATCGTTGAGTTTGCCGTTTATGGATGCGGAGGGCACTATATTCCCATGTATGAAAAAGAACTCTTTGAGACATGGAAATACATCGTTACGGATGGTCCGATAAAATTTCTTTTCGTAGCAGATATGGGAATTTATGAAAAAGTTAAGGGATTTCTGAAGGATATACCCACTCTGGAAAAAATATTTGTAATTGATTCTGATGGAGAAAACAGCCTGGCTGCCCTCGAGAAGATGGGCGAATCTCACCCTGTTGTATCGGTCAAACCATCAGCGGAGGAAATGGCTGTCATCATCTATACCTCTGGAACCACAGGTGAGCCGAAAGGTGTAGAACTTACTCATGGGAACCTGACATATTGCTCAAGGAGCGGATACAGAATTTATCCCGAGCTTAATGAAACGAAGACAGCTTTGAGTATGCTCCCATGGGCGCACAGCTATGCTTTAAGCGGAGAGCTGCACAACTGGATACAATTCGGCGGAACTCTGGGATTTATGAATGATGTAAGCACTCTCCCTGACGATTTAAAACGCGTAAGGCCTCTTTACCTCATTTCAGTTCCGAGAGTTTTCAATAAAATATATAACGGTATTCAGACTAAAATGAACGATGCCGGCGGGCTCAAGAAAAAACTTTTTGATGCCGCCTGTGCCGTAGCAAAGGATAAACGGATTCTTGCTCAGAATGGGAAATCAAGCATGCTGACCAATATAAAATTCTTTTTTCTGGATAAACTGGTATTCTCAAAAATTCGTGAAGGCCTCGGCGGCAGGCTTGAAGGTTCCCTCACCGCAAGTGCAGCAACCAATGTAGAGATAGCAAATTTTTTCTATGACATAGGAACTCCAATTTATGACTGCTACGGTCTGTCCGAAACTTCACCGGCAGTAACAATGAATTGCAGTGCAGCCCACAGGCTTGGAAGCCTGGGAAAAGTACTCGCCGGGCAGAAAGTGGTTATAGACAAGTCCGTAACAGGTGACGAAGCTGAAGACGGTGAAATATTAATCTCCGGGCCTAATGTAATGAAGGGTTACCATAATAAACCCGAAGAGACCGCAAAGGTTCTAAGCAAAGACGGTTGGTTCAGAACAGGCGACCGCGGACGTTTTGACGCTGAAGGATACCTGTATATTACAGGCCGCATCAAGGAGCAGTACAAACTTCAAAACGGAAAATATGTTTTCCCTGCAGCAATTGAGGAGGAAATCAAACTTATGCCGTCTGTGGCAAATGCCATGGTCTACGGTGATGGAAAGGAATACAACGTATGCATTGTTTTCCCTGATTTTGATTACCTGAAGAAGTATGTTTCTGAAAACAAGCTCCCTTCAAATCCGGAGGAACTGGTGAAATCAGAAAAATTTACCAGTATGATGGAAGAACGTATCAAAGTGCAGCTCAGGAAGATTTTCGGAGGGTATGAGATTCCGAAAAAATTTCATTTTATTACCGAAGACTTTACTCTCGATAACGGAATGCTGACCCAGACCATGAAGCTCAAGAGGCGGAATGTACTGCAGCACTATGAGAAAGACATTTTGGAACTGTATAAATAAACAAAAGGGGGCTTAAAAGCCCCCTTTTTTTATTCAGAAAACAGTGCAGTTAAAAATTCCCCACAGAGATTGCTTCCGGAAAATATCACCGATTTATGAAATCTAATTCAGCTATACGTGCTGAAAATATTTTGCTGCGAATGATTTTTCTCCAGCTATTTCTGCCGGCTCAGCGCAAATCCGCCTGCAGCGGCCGGTGAACCCGTCGGATTATAGTGCAGGTAATCTGCATCCTCCTTTTACATTATGCTTAAGCGTTATAGCTCTATAAATAGGGCTTGACTATATGTTTTAGTATTAAAATATTAATATACCGTATTAAATTACCCCATTAATTTGCCGGTAATTTATGAAACCCGGTATATACCATAAGAGAATAGTAAATATATGAATAATATATCAGAGATTGAAGATTTTTCTAATATTCCTACACTCGATGGAGATATATTCAGGCATATTTTTGAGAATAATCCGCAGGCGATTGCTGTAATTGATATACAGGGGTATATCGTAGGCTCTAACCGTAAATGGCTGGAAATATTCGGATATAGCAGCAGAGAAATGAACGGCTTTCACATACTTGACATGATGCCGGATGATGATCAGGCATCGATGCGGATGATCCGGGCACTCCTTATGAAAAATCCGGGCTGGGGGCAGTTTGAAGGTTTTTTCCTGAAAAAGAACGGTGAAAAGGTCTGGGCTGATATTACTACAAAGTTAATAAAGGATTCTTTAACACAAGCTGTCAGTTCAATAATCATTTATGCAGATATAAATAACGGCGATCCGGTTGAAAATATTCATAAATCAAGCGATATTAAAAGCAATGTTCTTTTAGAAAAATCACCGATCGGAATTGTAGTATTCCGGACGAGGACTTTATTGTTTGCAAATATGGCATTTGCAAAAATGTTGGGTTATGATAAACCCGAAGATATAATAGGTGCGAAGGATTTTAAACATGTAGCAGAGGACCAGAGGAAATTAATTATTGAGCGGAATGTCCGTCTTGAACAGGGTTTAGCAGGCCCCAATGATTATGAAATTATATGTCTGAGAAAAGATGGATCGGAAATTAATGTTTCTGTTAATACTGTCAGAATTATTTTAGGCGGCGAACCGGCAACTCTTGGTTTTCTTCAGGATATAACAGAAAGGAAATGTATAGAGAAGGATTTAAAGAAATCTTACGAAGCACTTGAAGAGAGGGTAGCGAAAAGGACCCGTGAAATAATAAAACTGAACCAGCAGGTGATTAATTCTCAGGAGCAGGAACGGCAGCGCATAGCCAAAGATATCCATGATGGAGTAGGGCAATCATTGCTTGCCGTGAAAGTAAATATTTCCATGTTTAAGACTAATCCTGATTTGTACCCGGACAGGTTAGAACGCGGACTGATGCTTCTTGACCAGTCGGTCAGGGAGCTTCGGGAAATAAGTTCAGACCTCTTTCCTTCGGTACTGGATGAATTCGGGCTTGCTTCTGCAATAAGATTATATTCAAAATATTCACTCGGTTCAGCGGGAATAAATGTGGAGCTTGACCTGTGTGATGACCTGAAAACAAAAAAAGAAACGGAAATAAATCTTTATAGAATTGTTCAGGAATCATTCTCCAATATTCTGAAGCATTCCGGCGCGGACAGTGTAAAGATCACCCTGGAGAACCGGAATGATTCCGTAAGGCTCTGCATAGAAGATAATGGAGTCGGGTTTAATCCATTTCAGACAATGCAGTCGCGAAACCACTGCGGATTGATCAGCATGAAACAGCGGGCGGAAGGTCTTGGCGGTATTATGCTGATTGATACAGATACTAATATTGGCGGGACTAAACTTATGGTTATTCTGATATAATCTGCGGGTTATCTTTTAATTGTTCTTTATATTTTCCGCCAAACGATAAGCATCCCTCCGTGTAACCGTTATGTGAGTAATAAAGTTCAGTAATATTTAAATTGAGGACCTGATGATAGTATTAATATCCTAGCATAAATATGTGCAATTATGTAAAATTATATTAAAATATAATGTTATCCCTCTATTGTTCTTTAAATTAATTTAACTAAAATTAAAATAATACCCAAAATCTGTAGCAATTCCCTGTGACATATTCAAAATATATTACTTGAGTTAGCCCTATTATTCGAGAGGCATGTGGATTTATGAAAAAAATTAGAATTTTTATCGTCGATGATCATGCCATCCTCAGGGAAGGACTTCGTACTATTATTCAGAGTGTATCGGGATATGAAGTAATTGGTGAATCGGGTGACGGGAGGGATGCGCTTGAAAAAATAGAGCAGCTTAAACCTGATGTAGTAATACTCGACATATCACTACCGTCGATGACCGGGGTGGAGATATCACGTCAGCTTAGAAAGTTTAATCCTGATATCAGGATAATAATACTTACACAATATAATAATGATGAATACGTTGAACATCTTATGCAGTATGGCGTACATGGCTATATACTCAAGGAAAATACCAGTATAGACCTTATCCGCGCGATTTCGGAAGCAATGAAGGACAATATTTACCTGAGCCCGGAAATAACAAAGAAGATGGTGAATAATTACATCATAAACCGGCGGCAGAACAGCCATGTTGAAGATAAAATTACCATAGACCTCACTCCCCGCGAACTTGAAATAGTCAAATTGATAGCAGAGGGGAAATCGAATAAACAAATCTCATCGATGCTTTTTATCTCGGAAAAAACTGTTAATGTCCACCGTTCCAATATAATGAAAAAGCTTGGTATAAAAAAAGTCACCGGTCTTGTAATATATGCCATGAGCAAAGGGCTGATCAATTAAGAGTATACTTCCAATAATTTTTTCTGCAAATCTAAATCCCGCTTAAAAATCTGATTAAAAATAAATAGGATATTCGCATTACAATATTAAATAACAACTAAATGAATTTAACCTGAAATTTATATACTAAACTCTATTGTGTCAGCCCCCTTTTTGTAATGTAATGCCGTGTCAAAGTTTTACTGAGGTATACAGCACATTTCAATTTCAAAGGGGGTCAAATCGTGAAATGGTTTAATAATATGAAAGTTGCAAAAAAGGTATTAATTTGCTGCTCATTTTTTCTTATAATCATAATAATAATTTCATCAAACAATTACCTGAATACAAAAAAAGCCGATGTCTCATTTAACAGTTTTTATAATAACAGATTTATCGGTTCGGTTTATCTTAGCAAGTTATATTCGAACTTTATCTACCTGAAATTAAATATGCTTTCACAGCAAAGGGCTGCGGAACTTAAAAATTCAAAAGAAGTGGAAAGGCTGATGGATGAAAGCAAAACAATCATCCAAAACTATAAAAAAAATCTGGATAGTTACATGGCCCTCCCGATTACTCCTGATGAAAAAAAAATATTAGAGGATCTGCTGGCTATCATTAAAGGCGGAGCGGATTCAAGAACACAATTCAGCGAGTCCCTGTTAAAAGGTAATCTCGCAGAAAGTAATAAATATATGGAGAGCTGGTTCGTTTTTCACAAGAATGGAAGTGTTCTGATAGACCGCCTGGTAGATTATCAGATCAGCGAAGGGAAAAATCTTAACGAACAACAGGAGAAAGATGTTGCCTCAACTAACATTCTTATTTTTGTTATATTGTCCATATCGCTTATTATCGGAGTCGTAATAATTTTATTGCTTTCAAAGTCAGTTTCAAATCCGGTCAACAAAGGGCTTGTTTTCGCCCAGAAACTTGCGGAGGGTGACTTTACCGAGAGAATCGACCTTGAGCAGAATGATGAACTTGGGATTCTTGGCAAAGCATTGAATAAGACTGCTGATAACCTCGAACGGCTTATATCGGATATTATTGTAGCTTCACAGAACCTTGTTGATGCAGTAAAACAGATCGCAACCGGAAATCAGAACCTGTCACAAAGAACCAGTGAACAGGCAAGTGCGCTTGAAGAAGTTGCCGCAACAATAGAGGAAGCAACCTCTTCTATAAATCTTAATTACCAGAATTCCCAGAATGCGAGTAAAATGTCAGAGACATCATCTCAAACCGCAATCCGCGGCGGAGAACTGGTTAATGATACTGTTCAATCAATTAATGAAGTTAATACAAGTGCGAAAAAAATAGGCGAGATAACAACCGTTATAAATGAAATCGCCTTTCAGACAAATCTCCTTGCCCTGAATGCAGCGGTGGAAGCAGCACGCGCCGGAGACCAGGGCAGAGGTTTTGCCGTTGTGGCCGGTGAAGTAAGAAATCTTGCTCAGAGAGCCGGGAATGCCGCTAAAGAGATTGCCCATTTAATTAATGATACTGTGACCAAAGTGGAAAATGGGACTGAAAAGACATACAAGAGCGGAGAATCTCTAAAAGAAATAATTATCTCGGTAAAGGACGTTGCCAGGCTTGTGGGTGAAATAGCAGCGTCTTCAAATGAGCAGAAACAGGGAATGGATCAGATCGCGGCAGCAATTACCGGACTTGACAATATGACACAGCATAACGCGGCCCTTGTTGAGGAGACGGCTGGAGCAAGTGAGGAGATGTCAAATCAGGCGCAGGATCTGATTGCGCTTATATCACGGTTCAGGATCAGGGAGCATTCATCTGCAGCAGGAGATGCAATTTTTAATCACAGAGTCTTACCTTCAGGCTTAATTGCATCTCAAGCAGGATCGGCTAAAATTTATTCCGGCACTGAAGAGAAAAAGGTGATGCCGCTGAATGGGCATGAAGGCTTTGAACAGTTTTAATGTTAATGGATAAATTTAATCAGGTGTATGATCAATAACATAGAAGGTAATAAATGGGAAACTTTGTCGAAAAAAATAGTGGAACAGGACTTATTCAAAGTGATATGTTTGTGACTTTCAGCCTTAATGATGAAATATTTGGTATTGATGTAATGAAAGTGGAGGAGATAATAGGCTTTATTCCTGTTACGCACATTCCGGATTCAATAACTTATCTGAAAGGTGTGATAAATCTCAGGGGTAAAGTTGTTCCTGTCATCGACCTCCGGCTTAAATTCAGGATGGATGAGAAAACTTATGACGCATCAACTGTAATATTGATTGTTAACGTTGAAAACAGGTCAATAGGCCTGATCGCGGATTCCGTATCTGATGTAGCGGATATCCCGATTGGGATGATTCACGAATATTCAAAAGTTGATTATGGCCAGAAAAATCATTCAGTAAAATATATCGCAAATTATAATGATGAACTTGTTCTGATTCTGGATATTGACAGTCTGATGGATGATATTGATGCTCTGCCGGATGGAGATGACATCGTGTAACTTTTGTTTTCCTGTTAACAAAATAGCAGGAGATGATTAAATGGATTGCGATAGATTGAAAATACTGCTTGTTGAAGATAACATAGTCGTTTCGTTATTCGAGTCGGGATTATTGGTTAGATCAGGGTATGATGTAATTGCTGTTACATCAGGTGAGGCAGCAATTGGTTTTATGAAAAATGGAGTCGAAATTGATCTTGTGCTGATGGATGTTGATCTTGGCGACGGGATGTCGGGAATTGAAGCTGCGTCTTTGATAACTGAGATGTATCATGTCCCGCTTATATTTTATACAGACCACGATGAACCGGATCTCTTTTTCCCGGGAACAGATATAAAGAGGTTTGGTTATATCTCAAAAATGGCATCTAAGTCGGATGTTATTAATGTTATCAATGACGCTGTATTTTTCCGCAAAATTTAAAAAGTAGATATATTTATTGAATTCAGCAATACTGGAGGATGTGTGTGCAACCTCCGGTATCATGCTGAAAAATTCGTGGTCATTGATTTTTCATTTGTTTTATAAAAGTCCCGTTACTGTATTCCCGAAACGCTATATCAAGTTCTTCATCCGTATTCATAACAATCGGGCCGCGCCATGCTATAGGTTCATTAAGAGGCTTTCCTGCAAAGATTATGAACCTCGCACTTTCTGAGGACTTTAATTTTAACCTGTCCCCGTTTTGAAATATTAACATTGATCCTGTATCTATATTCCGGGCATCCGGTCCGCAGTCAATATTCCCCGCGTAGAGGTACAAAAATTTTTTGTAACCCGGATCAATATCAATGACAAACTCTTTCCCTGCATTAAGAGAAACATCAATGTATAAAGGATTTCCGGAAATATCCTGTGCCGCTCCTTTAATACCTTTGTACTCTCCGGACAATATTTTAACAACTGTACCGTCTTCGTTGATTGAAGGAATTTTATCCGATATAATATCCCTGTATTTCGGCTCACACATTTTATCTTTCTTCGGGAGATTTATCCATAGCTGAAATCCATTTAGAAAATCTTCCGCTTCAAGCGGCATCTCCTGATGAATAATACCGCTCCCTGCAGTCATCCACTGAGCGTCTCCCGCACCAATTACACCTCTGTTTCCCAGGGAATCTCCATGCTCAACCTCGCCGTGAATCATATAGGTCATAGTCTCAATTCCGCGGTGGGGATGCCATGGGAATCCGCGTAGATAATCATCCGGGTTGTCAGAACCGAAGTGGTCGAAAAGGAGAAACGGATCTGTCAGTTCAGGTTCTCCGAATCCGAAAACTCTTTTCAGCTTTACACCTGCACCTTCCATCACATGGCGGCCGGTGAGAATTTTCTGAATTTTACATTCTTTCATCTTTTCCCTCCACATCAGTTTCAAAAATTGCAAGGCGGAGATTTCTGTAGTGAGCCGGAAGTCCCGCAGCTTCGTCCATATCCTTATAACCAATATGTCTGAAGCCTGCCCTGATATAATAGTTTATAAGTTCCTTGTTGCTTCCCCATGTATCTATCCTTATATATTTTCTGTTTATCAGCTTTGCTTTAATGCGGGCCCATTCAAATATAAAACGTGTAAGCCCCAATCCTCTGAATTCGGAAGCTGTAACACCGCGATGAAGGTATAGCGCGTCTCCTTTCTCCATGCCGCCCCAGATTGCCGGGTCACTGAACGCGATGGAAAAGTAGCAGAGAATTTTTCCGCCTGCAGTGAGTTTGTAATTCAGGTCTGATTCGATTTCTTTTACGATAAGTTCTTCGGGGAATTCCGGCCACACGGGATTGCCGCCTTCTTTCTGAAAATGAAGGGCTTCATTCCACATGGTCCGCATTATTTCCAGATCTTTTTTTGCTGTTCTAAGTATTTCCATAAGTCATCCTTTTTCTTAAACACAAAGTGTACTGTCTTCGATTATCCTTCGAAGCATTCCTTTAAATATCAATCCATGAAACGGCAGCAGTATGTACCAGTATAATCTGCCGTAAACTCCCCTGGGAATGAAATATGCCGTGATGCGAAGGTTGGAATTATTGATTATAAATTCGAGCCAGGCTTTTCCCGGGAGTTTCATCTGGGCGGATAGAAGCAGCCTCCTCTCGTGAATCAGGTCAACTACCGTCCAGAAATCTATAGAGTCACCGATACGGAGATCATCGCTGAATCTCCGTCCGCGGTTAATTCCCGGTCCTCCGGAGAATTTATCTATGACTCCGCGTATGTTCCAGAGAATGTTCATGCTCAGCCAGCCCCTCTCCCCGCCGATTGACAGAATAGATTCCCACAGACGTTTCCTGTTTAATCCGGTAATATTTTTGTGATATGAAGATGTGTGCGTCGCGCTTTCTGACTGTTCGGCTTTTTTTCCGGAATGGAACCACGCGCTGCTGCCGTCGCTCCAGTGGCTGACAATTTCATCTACCTCTTCATCCGCTGCCCGCCTGATTGATTCCATGTAGGATATGGGTTTTATATCCGGAAAGAATTTTTCCGCGTTACTGTTTTTAATGACAGATTCCGTCTTCAGCCCTGCAACAAGAGCCGAAGCAAGTTTGAAGGGCACCGGGGTAAGGAGGATGAGCCAGTATGATGATATTTTAGGTGAAAAGAAAGGGATAGGTATTATTAATCTTTTAAGCGAGTAAAACTTCGATGCCTGCTTCAGCATGTCGAGGAATGTTAGTTTCTCTCCCCCTATGTCGATTACTGTACTCCCGCGGAAATCAGTTTTAAGAGCCCGGATCAGGTAAGTTATTACATCATCAATTGCTGTCGGCTGGGTTAATGTTCTGACCCACGACGGCGCCAGCATGACCGGAAGCTTCTGTACAAGATCTTTAATTATTTCATAGCTCGCACCGCCTGCTCCGATGATGATTGCAGCACGGAACCATATGACTTCAACTTTATCCGGGCAGGACGAGAGTATTTCTCCGGTTTCCTGTCTGCTGACAATATGCCTGCTGAGTGAATTTTTTTCACCAAGCCCGCCAAGATATATTATACGTTTTACTCCGGCAACGGCGCATTCCTGAATAAAGTTTTCTGCGCTTAATCTGTCGAGGTCAACAAAGTCTCCCTTTTTTGTTCTCATGGAATGTATAAGATAATATGCTGTATCTATACCTTTTAGCGCGTTTTTCAGGGCTGATGCGTTGAACGTATTGCCTTCGACAATTTCAACTCTCGAGGCGGCAGTTTCATCGACCTGCCTTTTGTCAGTGACCAGTAGCCGGAGGTTTATATTATCAACGGAACTGAGCAGCCTGACCAGCAGCCGTCTTCCGATGTATCCTGTCGCGCCGGTAAGGAGTATATTCATGAAAGCAACCTTCGATAAGAGCGATTGATAAAGTCCTGTAATTTATTATACTGCCGTACAGAATTTTTTTCAATTAAAATGTTTTTAAATTTTCATCCGTACTGCGGAATTATTGCCTCTGCATCAGAACTGATCTGCTGAGAGGTATCAACGGTTCTTCAATTATTTTGAATCCCGCATCTGTTAATAATTGAATTGATGCATTAAATCTTTTTTTATCCACATGTATTTTCGGTTCAGCTATCAGGAGTTTAGCGCCGTCTTTCATTACAGATTCAATCTGTTTTATAAATATCTGTTTATTATTCACTTCATGGTACATCCAGAAAAGCAGAATAAAATTAAATTTTTCATCAAGGTCAAATTTATTTCCATCATAGAGTTTTGTCTTTATGTTCCCGGCTTTATTCTTTATTACTTTCTTTTCCAGTCTTTTCAGCATTCCCTCCTGAATATCAAGAGCGACAACATTTCCTTTCTCTCCCGTCATATGAGATAAAGGAAATGTGAAATATCCCATTCCCGGCCCGATATCGAGAACCGTGTCTCCGGGATGAATGTAGCCTCCTAATATTCTGAACGGGTTCTGGAACAGTCCTCTTACTGGATTGTCAAAGGTAAAGCAGAGCCACCATGGACAGGTGTGATCTACTCGTGCAAAAATTTTATCAGCAATTTTTGTCATATTTCTTACCCCTTCATTTTAAAAAGTTAGAACATATCAGGACCGTTCACTGCTGGTTGAAATTTGAATATAATGTTATGTGTAATTGCAAGTAATTATTTATAACTATTTCGATTCTGTGCGGATGTGCGTTACCCGGACAATCCGGCAGTATCAATGTGCAGGCTCTTTTTATCTCAACGGTATTGGCTGGCGTGAAATTAAAATATTTAATTGCGGGAGAGTGTCTTTAATTATTTTTCAATGGCAAATCAAGTACTTCTCTTACTTTTCTGGTGAAGTCAGAAACTGAAAAAGGTTTCTGGATAAAGTTTATCCCTTCGTCAAGTTTCCCATTATGTGCTATTACGTTAGCAGTATATCCTGATATAAATATGGATTTGATGTCACGCCTCATTTCTCTGATTTTATTATACAGATGCAGCCCGTTCATATCCGGTATTATTACATCTGTTATCAGGAGATGAATAATTCCTTCATAAGATGAAGAGATGGAAATTGCAGTCTCGGCATTCTCAGCGATAAAAGTTTTATACCCGTTTTTATTAAGTATTGTCTGCAGCAGATTTCTTACCTCGGGATTATCTTCCACTGCAAGGATAGTTTCATTTCCTTTTTCAATTTCCGGTTTTATAAAAGCGGGAGCATCAATATCTGATGCTTTGTCTTTGACCGGGAGATATATTTTGAAAATAGTCCCTTTCTCTTTTTCACTGTAAACATGGATCATGCCGCCATGTTGTTTTACAATACCGTAAACTGTTGAAAGTCCCAGCCCTGTCCCTTTACTGAATCCTTTAGTCGTAAAAAAAGGATCAAAAATTTTATCTATTATACCCGGTTCAATGCCTGAACCGCTGTCGCTTACAGAAAGCAGAATATACTGCCCGACAGAAATATTTTCATATTTTTTTACGAAATCCTCTTCAACCTCAACCCGTGATGTCTCAATTATAATTGTACCTCCGTACGGCATGGCATCCTGTGAGTTAAGAGTAAGATTCAGTATGACCTGTTCTATCTGTATCGGGTCACCTTCTATAGATCCGGGATTATCACAAAGATTTTTCTGTATTACTATATTTCCCCGCAGCGTCCTGGCGAGCATTCCGGTGAAGTCGCTGATAATTTTGTTGATGTTGATTTTTTTCATATCAAGAGGCTGAATTCTCGCGAATGCAAGGAGCTGCTGAGTGAGATCCCTTGCTTTTCTGGAAGCCCTGATTATTTCGTCAATTTCAATTTTTACCTGGCTGTGCGCATCAACATTATCTCTCGCAAGTTCAGCAAAACCCTGAACAGCAGTGAGTATGTTGTTGAAATCATGCGCCACTCCGCCGGCAAGAAGGCCTACGGACTCGAGTTTCTGTGACTGGAGAAGCTGTACCTGCAGCTTGTTCCTCTGATCCTCGGTTTTTTCCCTTTCTGCTATTTCGTTCTCTGCCCGGTCAAGCGCCTTTGAGTTGATGGTGAATGCCGTGTAGGAAATTATCCCTATAAATATAAAAGCAATTGTGTTGTCTGCCAGGTAATCCCTTAATGCCGCTTCCGGGAGATTCAGTTCATTTTTATAAATGAACACGAATAAAAAAAGAACTGCAATGTTCATCATAGCATACAGTATAAATAATTTTTTCCAGTGTGTTACAATGACCGGCATCATGGTTAAAGATGCTGTTATGAGGACTATAGTATCTATACGTGTAGTCAGATCCGATTCTGCAAGAAACATTATACCCCATATTGCCGACTGGCAGATAATAAGAAGCAGGTTTCCTGCGATCGAAAAATAACCTTTTATCAGAATAACCAGCACAGCAAAAAAAAGAATAATTGCAATTATCTCCGGTCCGATGACATTCATTTGTATTTTATAATTGAGAAACGGATTATTCAGATGCGCATACATATTGTATGACATTATCAGCGGAGCAATGACGAGTAATGTCAGGATTAAATAAAGTATAAATCTGGCCCTGTTTTTAATTATATAACTCGAAGAGTCATACCTGTAAAGAAGCCGGTCGATAATATTGTTTATCACTCTTTTCAACCCTGTACATTCAATCCTTATGAGCAGATTATATTATATTGAGATTTAAAAAACCGTTCAACACCAAACGCATTAATATGGTATGTCAACATAGTTTCATAAATCAGCGTCAGTATGCCGGCCTGCGAAACATCAGCCGAGGGATACCGTCACCTTTTTATCGGTATCAGCCCGGCCATTTCTCCCATAACATTCACCAGGTCCGTACCGGCCGGTACTACAATTTTTGTATTGCTCTTAAGTGATTCCTCCACCATCTGAATCCTTTTCAGAAGCTGGGCGTTACCTACAAAATACTGGTTGGCCGCTTCATTAACAAGTTTTATAGCCTGGGCTTCTCCGTCGGCCTCGAGTATTCTTGCCTGCTTGATTCCCTCAGCCTTTTTGATTTCAGATCTTTTCTGCCCGTCCGCAGCTGTTTCAGCAGCAGTAGCGTAATCTATTGCTGCTATCTTTTCATTTTCCGCTTTTACAACCTTGTTCATTGTTTCCTGAACATCCTTCGGCGGATCTATCTCTTTTAATTCGGTCCTTACTACTTCCAGTCCCCATCTGGCAGTTTCTGTTGATAGGGTTTTCAAAAGCTCAAAATTAATTTTGCTCCTTTCACTGTTTGCTGATTTCAGGGTAAGTGTGCCTATGATATTCCGCAGTGTTGTTCTTGCCAGATTGACAATCTGCCACTGGTAATTGTTAACACTATACAGTGAATTTTTAACGCTCTCTTCGTCTGATTTTACCTTGAAGTATACCTGGGCATCTACTCTTGCGTTTAGATTGTCATTTGTTATTATTTCCTGCGGTTCAGCATCGACCATCTGTTCTGTAATATTTATTCCGTACATTTTTTCAATAACCGGAATAATCCAGTGGAATCCCGGTTGGGCAAAACGTACATATTTACCAAGCCGTTCAATCAGCCCCCTGTGAGTCGGACGGACAATCCGTATACCGCTGAAAAAAATAATAAGAACAAGGATTATGGCTGTATAAAATAATGGGTTATAATCTGTAACTCCAGACATATATGCTCTCCATTGATAATTTTTTAATACAATATGATTGAATCAATATAACCATAAA
>Ga0116171_10001495_pt1 | contig 23121 bp, 39 predicted proteins | sample AD_JPNHW2_MetaG_FD_89798 | JGI IMG/M metagenome (GOLD analysis project Ga0116171, IMG submission 89798) | Active sludge microbial communities of municipal wastewater-treating anaerobic digesters from Japan - AD_JPNHW2_MetaG | ecosystem: Engineered > Bioreactor > Anaerobic > Digestate | place...
TGAATCAGCTTACATCGCAGGAAACGGCACTACACAGCCAAAGGGTATCCGCTTGGAAACTTTGTCTCAGGCAGTTGCTCAAGCCGGCGACGGATTAGCTTACCAGGATATTATAAACCTCTACTTCTCATTGAAACCTCAATACAGAAAGAATGCGGTCTTTATAACATCAACAATGGGAGCTAAAGCTATTCACGGGTTAAAAGATCAACAGGACAGACCGATATTCCAACCTGGAATGCCTCTTGATTCTTTGTTCAACAAGCCCTTATTGGAGAGCGTTGACATCCCAGAGAATTTGGGAACTGGTACTAACACAACTGAAATCTACTTCGGTGATCCTTCTTACTACTGGATCAAGACCGGACAAGCTATCGAAATGGCCACTCAGGACGTTATCGAAAGATTGCAGACAAAGATTCTTGTTTACGAATCAGTCGATGGCGCTTTGACACTAACTGAAGCTTTCACAAAGCTAACAGGAGTCAAAGAAGCTACCGAATCCTAAGTTTTTGAAGATTCACTCTGCCCCTAATGGTCGGGGGCAGCAGAATAATCAAAAAAATCAAACAAAAAAATGCTTACAAAATCAGTTAAATTCATAAATTGTTGGAAGATATATTGCACTGGAGACACTGCAACCTTTCCAATCGAGCAAGCTAACAGCCTCATTGCGGGCAGATACGCCGAGGAGATCGTGCCTCAAATGACAAAAGACGCCAAACATATCGCTGAAGTTAAGGTGTCTGAGCCCGTAAAACAAGCCGCAGCAGAGCTAAAAGCAGTAAGCAAGACAAACGACAAGGCAGTGAAACCAGGAGCCAATAAAGCCAAAATAGCCCCTAAAAAGGGCAAGAAATAACCACTATGATGCTAACAACCGTACAAAATTTGAAAGATTACCTAGGAATCCCGTCTGCAGAGACAGGAAAAGACGCGGTGTTAGAGCTGATCATAAAAGGTGCTAGCTCTTTCTTTGAAACTCAAACCCGAAGAAAATACGACCTGGCTGATTACGTAGAAAAATACGACGGAAACAATTGCCAATCACTTTGTCTCGCTCAATTCCCAGTCATATATATCAGAGAGATAAAAATTGACGGAGCAGTGGTATCACTAGTCGACGAATTGGCGACATTAAACATTGATTACCGAGCAGGAATCTTAACCAGAGAGCAAGGGTGGCCAGCGGGCTTCAGAAATATCGAAGTCACCTACCGAGCAGGATTCGTCTTGCCAAGCGAAAGCGGAGAGTCGGGACCAGGTACTTACTACACGCTCCCCTACGACATCGAACTGGCCGTACTAAAATTATCAGCAAGAACCTACGAGAGAAGAACGGCTGAAGGAGTCGCTTCGGCTGAAAACGTCAGCTACAAAGAAATGCTCGACGAAGAAATTGAGAGGACGATAAAAGCGTACCTCAAAATAAAAGTGTAATATGTTCAACTTCAAAACATTCAATATTTATAGAACATCGGATCCGAACGAAAGCACGAGCAACTACAAAATTGCTTACGCGGACACCGGCAATATTATAACCGGGAACGTCAAGCCCGCCGGAGCAGAATACTCAATGATAGTGGACGGGCAATTCGGCAAGACATTTATATTCAGATCAGACGACTTCAACGCGGACATTCAAATCGGAGACAGATTGAAAGACGGGAGTGAGTGGTACGAAGTAAAAGGATTGTCGCTTAACAACGACAGCCCGAGCAGGAACGTTACGCTGACAATAATTAGCGTAATAAAGCAAACATGAATTTAACAGTCAAATTGGAGGGGGATTTATTAGAGAAGATAAAGACGGCCGGAATATTCACAAAGACAGCTATCGTCGCCGGGGTCAAAGATGCTTCAACAATGCTAATGGAGGACGTTATGCTAAACGCTCCAAAATCAACCGGCGATTTGACCAAGTCCATCAGGAGAGAATTCTTTGACGAAGGAATGACAGCGCAGATATTTCCGACAGTGGAATACGCGTACGAGCTTCACGGAGAGGATAAAGCGAGGGGGGAATATTCACCGCCTCAGCTGATACCGGCAAAGGAAGCAAAGGTTGGTGGCTCACTTTACAGGTGGGCAAAAAAGAAGGGAGTAAATCCCTGGGCAATCAGAGCGGTGATCGCAAAGAAGGGTCACAAATATCAGCCCTGGATTAAAGAGACAGCGGACCAGGATCAAGACAAAGTGTCGAAAGTGTTCGAGGACGTGCTCGATAAGATAGCAAATCATTTAGGAGATTAAAAATATGTTCGGAATTATTAGAGAAAAAATCATAGGGGTTGTCAATAACGCACAGAAAATTGAAGAAGCGTACAGAACGGCTCGTTCTTCTTTTAGCGGATTCCCTGCTGCAGTCGTGAGCCCATCGAGCAACGAGGCAGCCTACAATACCACCGCTTCAGAATCAAACAAGGAGACGTACATTTTTACTGTAAGATTATACTACCCTTTCACTGACGGCCAGGACAACGCGGACATAGCACTTGAGCAAGCCATTGACGAGCTGATAGATATATTCCGACAAAGAGACGTGCTTGATATCGGTAACGCGTGGGTCGAGCCAGTCCCTTCAGTATGGGGATACCAAACAACAACACAAGGAGACATGAGAATCGCAGAATTATCAATAAGGGTAAAGGTCTATGTAGAAGATGGCGAATAGGAAAAAAAAGAGTGGCGTGAAAGTGGTCAATAGCGAGGACTCGGCCGGAAACGTCACTGTCACAATTAGCTTCAAGCTTCCGGAAAACAATCGCAATAATAATAAAAGTAAATAAACAAAAATATGATCCAAAGAGGAGAAGATATCGTAATAGGTGTAGGCATCGAAGAAACAAGAGGAACCAGAGTAGATCCTCAAATTTGGATACCTGGGAGAACTCCCACCGGTGTCAAATTGGTAGTAGACAAAACGCTTCTCAAAGAGACACGAGCAAGTAAGATGGCAAGCCAGGGCTCTGAGATAGTTATGAAAAGAGCTGAAGGAGACCTTGAGGCAAACGTCAGAGACGTTTCAATCGGATTCCTTTTGAAATCTTTACTTGGAAAATGCACCTCTGCTTCAAAGCAAGGAGATGCGACAGCATACGAGCACAAATTTGAAGTGCTTCCAAACAATCCAGAGCACCCTTCATTGACATTGGCTTTGTCACAGCCAGTCCAGGACTATGACTATTTACTAGCCCTAGTTTCTGAAATGAAATTGAACATTAAGCCGGACGACTTGATCAATGCGGTGTTCTCTTTCGTAGCTTCCGAAGAAGCAGAAAAAGGTACTCCCGCATACGTGCCCGCACTGACCGCAGCTGATTACATATTCAGACACCAGGACGTATCGATTAAGATCGCAGCCAACGTCGCAGGACTAGCGGCCGCATCGCCAATCGGAGTGAAAGAATTCGCCCTAGACGTGAAGAATAACGCCGGAGCTGATCAGAACGTGGGAGAGATTAACCCTGGCAACGTACTCGCTTCAACAATCGAAGCAACCGGAAATTTCTCGCTAAACTTTGCAGCCAAAACAATGCATGATTACTTCGACGACAATGATACTAAGGCATTGCAAATCATTATCGAAAGGTTAGACAAGACAGTCGGAGCTTCCTCTCACCCTAAACTAGTGATCACTTTGCCAAACATCACCTTCGAAGGATGGAATCCAGACAGACCTATCGACGACATTGTTAAAGAAGGCATCGACTTCACTGCTCACTATGACGAAACAGCTGAAGAAGGTATCGACATAGTGCTAACAAACGGAAGGACTGATTACGCAGTCTCAGAATCGTAAATAATAATAAGTTAAAAGACCATGACTAGAGAAAACAAAATCGTAAATATCGGGGGACTAGAAATCGCAATGGTTCCCTGGATCACCGGAGAGGAATATATGAAAATATCCTCTACCCTATCGAACGGCCAGAGAATCGGAGGCAATGGGTTAGTGTTAAGCGAGGACCTATACCAAAGAGGAGAACGATTGCTATTCGATACAATCATTGTTTCAATCAACGGGGAAGTAGACAAAGAAAAGAATTGGCAAACAGTGAAAGAAATAAAAGCTTCTCACTTTATTGAAATCGATGCCCTAGTAAATAAAATTTACAAAGGCATTGACGAAGAAGAAGAAAAAAAATAGCTGCGAGCTACCGACGTTTAGTCGAAGGAAACGTGGCGAAGCTGACACCCGAGATGCAGATTGTCGAAATGGCAAAGTATCTCGGGATCAGCTACGGTGAGCTCATGGAAACGCCGGCGTGGTTTATCAGAGTAGCAGGTATCCGCATGGAAGAAGAATCAGAATTTATGCGATACCAGAATAAAATAAGAGAAAAAAGCTGATGGCATCAGAAGCAAAACTAAAATTATTATTAGACCTTCAAGATAACGTCAGTAAGCAGTTGGACCAGACGTCAGAGAGCATTAAAAACGTCGAGGACAAAACAAAGAACTTGAAAGAGTCATTCAGCCAGGCCGCCATAATTGGTACGGCCGGTTTTACTGCTATATCGGCAATCGCTCTTAAAACATTCAGCGATTACACTGAATCGGCACAACAAATGAAGATCGCCAACCTAGCACTGAAGAACGGAGTAGATTCATTAAGTGGAGACGCTCTCGCCAAGCTTCAAAAAGAAGCCGGGGGAGCAGGAAGCGAGCTATCATATTTACAAGGACTAATGACTGAAGCTTCAGACGGAGCAGTCAAGTTGGGAATGGACGACGAGGATACAGCCGTCGCTTTTGCTAAACTTTTTACAGCCACGGGGGATGCAAAAACAGCAATGAGCGATTTGAAAACAGCTCAAGACCTCGCCGCTTATTCCGGACAAGACCTAATGTCGGCCACTCAAGCAATGATAAACGTGCACGCAGGAAAGGCGACAGTATTAAGACAATTCGGAATCAACGTATCGGACGTAGCGACAGCTGAAGAAGCACTCGCGATCGTCTCACAGAAAACAAAAGGAGCAGCTGAAGAACTAGCCAAGCCAATGGACATATTAAAGGTCACTATGGGCAACTTAAGCGAGAATATCGGCCAGGCATTCGCCCCGGCACTTGATTCGCTCATAACCGCGATCACTCCACTGATCAATATGTTCGCAAATTGGGCAGCACAGAACCCGACATTGATCGCGACAATAGCTGCCATCTCTGCGGGCTTATTCGGGGTTTTGGCGGTGGTTGGAACCCTAGGGCTAGTAATTCCTACCCTAACGATAGGTTTTACCGCAATAGGGGGCGTTTTAACCGTCGTGGGGGCCATTATCGCAGCACTTGGGGGACCAATATTGATAATAGTTGGAATCTTAACCGCCCTGGTAGCAGTCGGAAAACTGGAATATGACAACTGGGATTCGATAGCAAAATTCGCACAAACAGCCTGGACGAGCGTCGGGAATGCGGTAAGCGGAGCGATGGCATCGGCTTCGAGCGCCGTTAGCACCGCCTGGCAAACAATTCAAAACATATTCTGGACAGGAGTCGACTTTGTTATCGGAGCATGGGCTTCCCTGCTCGACTTCTTATTTCCAGGTTGGGACGCAACCCTAATGAAAATATACAACGATGCAGTCGCCAAGTTTACTATGGTCAAGGATGCAGTCACAGTGGCCATAACGGCAATAGTGGAATGGTTCACAAAAAGGTTTGACGAATTTACGACAACCTGGAGCGGAATCTGGGAAAACATTAAAACAATTTTTACCAACGTGTGGGACGGAATCAAAGCAGTCGCCGAAGCATCGATAAAATGGATCACTGACGGCTTGAACGTTTTGATGAGCCCGGTCAATAACCTGATCAATTCTTTGAACACAATAATTAGCCTGGCTAAAACAGTTATGAGCACGGTAGGAAGTGCGGTTGGCAGTGCCGTCAGCACGATTGTCAGCCGAGGATCCTCTATAACCGGGAAAGCTTCAGGAGGTTCGGTTAGTGGAGGGACCCCGTACCTGATCGGAGAGAACGGACCCGAACTATTCGTGCCAGGACGCTCGGGCACAATAATACCGAATGGATCCTTTGCGGCCGCCGGAGCGGGAGGTAACAATTTCGTGATAAACATATCGGGCACCTTTGCCGACGATGAAGAATCAGCTCTTAGAATGGGCAACTCTCTTGTTAGATATTTGAAAGACAATTTGAAGTTATAATTATGATCACAATCGAAGTCAAAAAAATTGGAGAGCCTGGCTTCACAGACAAGACCAATCAGATACAAAGCGTTCAAATCACTCAAGGTGTAACCAAAGAAGCGACGACTGGAAAAATGACGGTCAAGTACATCACCGGAAAGTACAAGCCTGAAGGAGAGGACGAAATAATGATATATGACGACGGGGTCGCCATTTTTGGAGGTTTCGTTTCAAGACCAACGCAAAAAGTGATCCAGGGACCAATTATTATCTACGAGTGCGATTTGAAAAACAAGGTATACCTTCTAAATAGAAAACTAGTCAACACAACTTACTCGTCAGAAAAAGCAATCGACATTATTGAAGATATCGTCAGTAAATTTTCGGGAGCAGGAATCACAACCGTGAACGTCGAGGACGACGCCTCAGCAACCGGGTCATTCGTTTTTAATAACATCGAAGTATCAGTGGCAATCCAACAGATAGCTGATCAGTTTAGCAAGGAGTGGTACGTTGACCCGACAGGAGACATTCACTTCTTTTCTAAATTCGCAGAGAACGCACCGTTTGACTTAGACGACGACGGGGGAAAATATATCTGGGAGTCGCTTCAGATAACCGAGGACTACACTCAAATTAAAAACTCAATACTAGTCGAAGGCGGAAAAGAAAAAAGCACTGCGACATCGACGGACAAATTCGTCGGCAACGCTCAGAGCTCGTCTTACGTTTTATCCAGGCTGTACACTGACATAACTGTGACCGTGGCCGGAGTAGCAAAGACAGTCGGAATCCAAAACATCGATACGTTCGCAACGAAGGACTGCTTGTATGATTACGACATGGGAGTGCTATATTTCAACCCTGCCTCCCCTCCTGCCAATGGAGCACTGATCGAAGTAACTGGCAAATACTATTTCGCGATCGCGGTAAGGTACAAAGACCTTGCTTCAATCGGCACTTATGGAGAGAGAGAATTCAGAATCCAGGACAAAAATATCGGGTCCAGGACTGACGCGGCCGCTCGTGCACGCGCAGAGATAACCGCCTACGGCCAGGCGGTGTCTGAAGGATCCTTTGAAACGTATGAATCGGGACTGGTAGCCGGCCAGAAAATACATATCGGATCCGTACTCAGGGGCATATCCGCGGACTTTATCATTCAGAGATTGACCGGCAAAATGCTAACCTCGCAAAAAATGGTGTGGACGGTCAGCATTGTGAGCGTAAAGACATACGAACTGATCGATTTATTGTCTCAAATTGTGAAAAATACTCAGCCATTAGAAACGAGCGTGGCCATTGTCACGGCAAACAGCTTCACGAAGGGAGAAAAATTTGCCAGGACAATCACAATCGGAACTCCAATGAGCGTGGAAAGAAGTATTGAGGTCAGTCGAGAAAACCTAACGTATATCAATAACGGTCCGCAGTGGGTCGCCGGGCCATACACCCCGACTTCGCTTGCCGATAGAAAGAGGGTTGCCTGGTCGGATAGGCATTGCTTCCTACGGGTTTGACTTCAATAATTGCGAGTGTTATAATTAAGAAAATCAATAGGGCTCATGGGCTCACTCAGAAACATTTCAAGGAATGGATAAGGAGTGAGCTTTTTTCTAAAATGAAAAATCAAAACATCAAACAAAAAATAGTCCAGGAAGTGAAACCGATGAAAAGGATCGGCTGGATATCTTTAATTAACCAGAAAAAACTCGAGCAATTAAGATCCGACTGGAGAGATCTATTTGACTTGAGCAAGTATACACTGAAGCAAAGGTTTGACGAGCTCGGAAAACTGGGAGTCGTTGAAAGGAGAGAGATATTCGAGAACATAACGCCAACCGTTGGGTTCGCTGCTTTAACAAAAGCTCTATCCGGGAACATCGCTGCGATCGCTGAAGTAATTGTGAACTACCACTCGCTCGGAACGGGCACAGGAGCACCTGCTGCAGGAGACACAGCTCTTGGAACTGAAGGAGCAAGAATCATTGTCTCGTCAAAAACATATTCAGGAAACAAAGCGTATTACACTGTTTTTTATGGGCTCTCTGAAGGAGTCGGGACCTGGACTGAAATGGGACTATGGCTCAATGCGAGTGCTACGCCAGGAAGCGGGACATTGTGGGACCGCAGTTTGATCAGCATAACAAAAACTAATGCGCAGTCTTTGACTATCGATTACGAGGACACGCTATCTAACGCTTAATATTATGGTAAAAAAAGTTTGGGAAGCAGGCGAGGAAATAACTGCAGACGCTTTGAACCACACTGATATGGGGTTGAAAGCGCTTGCCCAGGCATCGCCGAACATGACGTTGGCCGTTGATCGCGGAATGGTTAAATTTATTACCGGAATCTTGAAATATGCGGGAGGCAACTCTCCCACTTTTACCGCTCCATCGACTAACCCTAGAATTGATATTTTAACTTTGGATTCCGCCGGAACTCTTGCCGTAACTCAAGGAACAGAAAACGCATCGCCAGTCGCACCTTCTTATCCGGTAGATAAATTTGTAGTTTGCGAAGTGTACCTAAGAGTTGGAGCGACATCGATTAAAAATATCGACGACGGATCGCAATGCTATATTTATTTTGACGCTAGACCATTCAATCTTTTCACTGAATCGTTATACAGTGCTAGCCATTCAGCCGGAGCGTACACAATATCAAATGGATTATCTGCTTATTTTACAGGAATGATTGTTAGATTTTTACCGGCAGCAACAAACGCAGGAGCAGCGACATTGAACATTAACTCTTTGGGAGCTAAAGCAATTAAAAAAAACGGAAGCAATGCTTTGGATCCAGGAGATCTTTACGCGGGACAGGTAGCAGTCGTTCAGTATGACGGTACAAACTTCCAATTACTAAATAGGGGGACTTTTGATTTTGTTATTGGAGCTTCGTCGGGCACATCGACTGCGGACACAACTAGCACTCATACATATAATAGTTCGGATGAAAATTATAATTTTACAAACTGTCGATTAACAATGAAAGTAGCTGGAAATTTTGCATTTAGAATGAACTATGGAGGATATTCTGGTGGTAATTACGCTACTGCGGGAATGAAGGTATATAAAAATGGGACCGAAGTAAACAATAAGACATACTACAGTAGCAGTTGGCAATCTTCAGGAATGACAATGGATAGCGACTCCATTGCTGTCGCGGCGGGAGATGTGATTGATTTATATTTTTATTTTTCCACATATAGTTACGGGTACCACGGCACCGTGTACAGTTTTTCTGTCCTTTGCGGTGGATACACTTACGGAATCAAAAGCAAAATGGCATCGATAACAATAACTCCAGCAAGCGTATTAGTTGCTCCGAGCGGAATATTGGCGGTTGCTTCTTAATAAAAAATAACAATAATAAAAACAAAAAATGGCTGAAGAATTACCAAAGAACGGACGAAGTGATCACGACTTACTGATCGAAATGGCAACGAAACTTGATCGGGTTATTACGGACCTGAAAAGCTTCGACGACAAATCGACAAAGACGAACGCTGAGCTCCAGGCAAGCAAGCTCGACAAAGACGAATTCAAAAATTGGGATCGTAGCTTTTGCCGCGATTACGAGCGAGACATGGGGGAGCTAAAAAAAATGATTTCCGACAACGTGAGAGATCACGAGAAACGGATCCGTCGACTTGAGCAGTGGGGATTCATTGCTATCGGGGCAATGACCTTATTACAAATCTTAATGTCTTTAGCAAAATAAAATTATGGAAAACGAAGAAAAAATAGAGCAATACAACGGAGCACTTATCGACGAACGCTCGGATGAAGAAAAGCAATCGGACTATGTGTTCGGTGAGGTCGTTCCCGAAACAAATCCTGTCGAGTGGAAAGAAAAGCCGCAATCGGAATGGCGCAAGTTTGAAATTTACAACCAGGATGGATCAGGCTCATGCGTAGCTCAGACGGCCGCCAAGCTTCTTGATATCCTCAGGTGGCTTTTAACCGGCGAATGGAAACATCACTCAGCCAGCCATATCTACCAGAGAAGGGCAAACAAGCCGTACGCCGGCATGGGAGCGATTGACTGCTTTACGATTCTTCAGAAGGGGGTATGCAGCGAAGAAGAAGCACCGTCTCAAAACATGACAGACGAGCAAATGGACGCGGTAGTCGTTCCGGACAACGTAGACCTTTCAATTTGCCCGAACTATATCTCGCTACCAATCCAAGACATCGATACAATCGCTTCAGTGATTCAGACAACCAAAAAAGGCCTTATGATTTGGCTTTATTTCGATATTAAGGAATGGACAGAAGTACCAACCATTAAAAACGAAGGGCTAACATTACTAAACGCCGAGGGAAGGCACTCGGTCACGGCTGTGGACTTCACAATTTACAACGGCGAGAAGGCACTGATCATTGACGACTCATGGGGGACTTCGTACGGCAAGGCCGGTCAGAGAGTGATCACTGAGAGCTTCTTCAAGAAAAGGAACTATTACGCCGGATATCCGATTAGCTTCAAATACATCGAAGGAGACAAGGCAGTGGAATATACCTTCAACAAGCCCTTGATTTTTATACCCTGGGACTACAAAAAAAATCAGCCGAGCAACGTCGAGCAAAACGCTAGCCAAAAATCAGACGTTGTCGCACTGCAGAACGTCTTGAGAGATTTAGGATTCTTCCCAAAAAACATCTTGAGCACCGGATACTACGGATCCATTACCGCAGGAGCTGTTTATAAGTTCCAAGTCGCATACGAGGTCGACACAATGGAAATTTTGAATGACCTGAAGGGAAGGCGCGTAGGAAAGAAAACATTAGCAGTCTTAAATAATTTATAAAATGTCAGAAACAACTCAAATCGCAAACTCATTCGATAAAGAGACAGTTAAGAAGATCCTTAAAAGCTTTTTGATTTCGGCTTTTTCTGCGGCCGCAATATGGACCGCCAATTACGTACTGCAGGCAATCGGAGCAATCTCTTTTTCAAATGCTCAGATTAGTATTTTCGTAGCCTGGACAATCCCGGTCTTAACCTATGCATTGAGCAAAGTAAAAAGTGGGACATTGACCTGGGCAAAGTTCGGATGGAGCTTCTTGCTTAGCGCAGTGGCCGCCGGCATCATATTCCTAGAATCAGAGACAACCTGGTGCAGACTAGGGGAAGTATGCACGTCGATTTATTCAATAACCGCCCTAATAGCTCCAACAGTAATCAACACTATCAAAGAGTGGATCCGAGGAGCTTGCGGGTACAAAGAGTAATATGTTTATTATAGGCGTGGTAGGAGCAGCGATAGTCACTCTCGTTTACAAGTACACTTATCTCGACAATAAGTTGCCACGATTCAGAGCTCCTCTTGGCTTCCTTGTCGGCTTCACTGCAGAGATAATAACTGGTCCGTTGGTACTTCCGATGCCTCTCATGGCCGAGCTCATGCTCGCAACAATGACCGGTCTCGCCGGTGTAGGTCTGAGCTTCCTGATAGAGAACACACTACAGAGGCATAAATAGCACTCCCCCACTCCCCTGCTCAACTCCTAACGCACGAATTCAAGCTTAATTGACTTAATTCGGGGGAGTGAGTAGGGTAGGGGAGGGGTTAAGCCATTATCCCCTATCCCCCGCCCTCGCGGGGGTTTTGTGTTGTTAGGAATTGCGTGTTATAATAAAGGCAGGAGGTACAAATGTTCTTTTGCGAAATATGCAAGCAGTGGGAGATGGACAACAATCACAGCCGGCATCATAAGAGAAAATCAGCGGTTTTCGGAGAGGGTGACCAGATAGACGTTTGCAGAACGCCTTGTCACGACGCCCTCGAGGAATTGATCAGGATAAAAGAGAACGAGGTTCTCCGGCAGCATCCTGAAATTTACGAAGAAGCCCTGAAGGAGATCAGCGGAAACGATCGGGCCATCCGAAAATACTATGGCTTGATACTGAAGCGACGTGCGAGCAAGGATAGAAAATATCCTGGAAAGAAACGGAGGAAAAGATGAACGGAGTAATATATTGGAACGGGCAATACGTTCCGATCGCAGAATTTTCTCGACTTCTTTTTGAAGAAGGCAAAGAAAAGAAAAGCGAAAAAGGCGGGGAGACAAAATCGCCTCCCCGTTGATTATTGTTAGGAATATGATATAATAGAAATATGAAAAACGAAGAAAAGAGAAATAAAAGATTGGTGGAGCTGAGAGACAAGGATCCTGAAACGTGGAGCTTTGCTGCTCTCGGCAAGAAATTCGGCATACACAAAGTGACCGCCTTTGAAATATATCACCGCGAGAAGTCCCGCTCGCGAGAGGAAAAAAGAAACAAAACGATTCAAAGAAAATATCCGAATCTGTATCAAAAATAAGATCCCTGCGGGGGTCTTTTTTTATTAGGCTGACGGAACTCAAGCGGAACTCAGAACACTTTTTTTATTCGTTTGGAACTTGATTGGCAACTAGGTTCCAAATATATTAGAACATAAAAGGGCTGTCTCTTACATACCTCGTAGGTGTAACGTACGATTCGAGCATTGGGGACAAATTGGACTTGACAGCGTTAGGAATAGGAGTAAAATAAAATTACGAAACGGTCGACGATAAAAATATAACGCATCCTCAAAGAGGGTGCCCATAAAAATAAAAACATGCAGACAATTCAATTAAGAAAAGCTGAAAGAAGTCAAGCAAAATTAAGGATCGGGCTGATGGGTGTTTCCGGTAGCGGAAAAACTTACTCGGCCCTTTTGCTTGCAAAAGGACTATGTGGCGACTGGAGTAAAATTGCACTCATCGACACAGAGAACGGTAGAGGAGACCTATACTCGGACTTGGGAGAGTATAGTATCATCACTTTAGAAGCACCATTTTCACCGGAAAGGTACATCGAAGCAATCGAAGCCTGCGAGAACGCGGGGATGGAAGTAATAGTGATAGATAGCACCTCTCATGAGTGGGACGGAAAAGATGGATGCCTGGAGCTAAACGAAAAGCTAGCCATAGCAAAGTACAAGGGTAACACTTGGGCGGCATGGAACGAAACGACTCCTCGCCACCGCAAATTTATCGATAAGATAATTTCATCTCCTTGCCACGTCATAACAACATTGAGAAGCAAAACCGACACGATCCAAACCGAGGACAAAAAAATCAAGAAGGTTGGGTTAAAAGAGATTCAGCGTGAAGGTTTTGAATACGAAATGACGCTCTCATTTTCAATCGAGAGAGAGGGACACTTCGCGGTACCAGGCAAAGACAACACTCATATCTTTGACGCCAGGGACCCGTTCGTAATCACAGAGACAGACGGAAAACTTATCAGGGACTGGAACTCGGCAGTGGGAGTCAGCACTAAGGAGATCAAGAGATCAATCGCAATGGAGCTGAAAAGATTAGAGCTTCCCTTCCCGAAACTTCCCGACGAAGCAATAAAATTTGTAGAGATTTCAGCTGAAATCTTATCGGGAATAGAATTCAACGAGGACAATTTTGAAAAAATATTGACCAAGCTGAAAAAAATCACAGATAAGAAGAAGGCGAAGATAGACGTATTCGGAGAGGATGAGCCTGCTCCTGTAAGTGGGGCAGAAAAGAGCGAAAAGGGGGCTCCTAAAGCTAAAGAAGCTAAAGAGGTAGAAATACCCGTCGAGACAAAAAAAGCTCCTGAAAAGCCCGTAAAAGCCCCCGAGGTGGCTCCGAAAAAGAAGGCACCATGGGAAGATTGGGACAAAGCGAAGGGAAAGACCAATAAAACAGAAAAGAAATGAATCTAAATAAAGCATTTATCCTCGGACGGGTTTGCACCGACATCGCGGATAAAGAAATCCCATCAACCAACACTAGAGTCGCAGAATTCTCGGTCGCCACGAATAGCGTCTACGGGAAAGGAGACAAGAAAACCGAAAACGTGCAGTACCATAACATCACGGTATTCGGAAAGACGGCCGAGAATTGCATCACGTACCTAACAAAAGGTCAGCTGATTTTCATAGAGGGCAGGATTCAGACAAGAAAATGGAAAAATGCTGCGATGGAAGTCAGGGTCAAGACGGAAATTATCGCCGAAAACATTCAATTCGGGCCACGAGCGGGATCAGATTCGCTGAAGGGGACCGGAGCGATCAGGAACGAGGACGAGGACATTCCGATAATCGAGGACGGAGAGGAATTGCCGAAGCCCAAAGCTACGAGCAAAACCCCCGCAAAAGAAGTTGAGTGCGACGAAATTGACGTCAAAGACATCCCCTTCTAATGCTGATAAGCTTACCGGTCAACGGAGAAAAAAGACAAATTGAAATCCGTAGGACCGCAAAGTGCAAAAAGGATCCGAAATGCAAAGCTCGAGCAGTGTATGAATGGCCGAGCGTGGCGGGCAAAGCGATATATGCGACCTATCGCTGCCCGCACCACGGAAACTTCAGCATCAGAATCGGAGACGTAGAGGAAAGGCAAGAGAAATTATTATAAACCTTAACTGCACTACACGCCGGGACAAGCAGGAACCGAAATACGATAGGCGCGGTCACTCTGTAGAGATCCTGGCTAGCATAAAACAATCAGTTTTCTAATGAGCTGATTGGCTAGCCAGGAAGGAGGGGTGCTAATTTGCAAAAACATGGATCACAAAGAATACAATAACTTTCTGCAATTCGGATTCGTTCGAAAGGCGAAAGAAAAAAGAGAAGCCAGGAAGGACTATGAAGAAATCACAAGAACGTTTCAACAAATATTATTCCTGGCCGTAGTCGTGATATTGGTTTTTTTCGGAATCAGATTGCTATACTGGATCGCGAACGTAATACTGCCATTCTGGTGGCTAAAGATATGAGAAGGTGCAAAGTGTGTGGCTGCACTGACAATCAATCTTGCCCAGGCGGTTGTTTCTGGATCGCCAAAGACCTCTGCAGTAAGTGCGACGGGAAAGAGGGAGAGCACAAAACATTTTTACTGGAGCCAAAAGTCAAAAAAGATAAACCAATTAAAAAATAAAATGACCGAGCACGAATACAAGGTTGTCGACTCAATGGAAAGGCACGGCGGATCCTTCGTTCAGCACCTTGCCCTTTTAATGCGATTTGCCGACGACGAAAATCTCAAGAAATTGAAAGCAACGTTCTCGGAATATTGGACCAAGTACGAGAAGTGGGCTGAGTCTGAAGAAAATGATTAACGCACAGCTCAACGGGATATTTTTCACGGTCGAAATGGCAGCCTTCCTACAGTGGAAAAAATTAGATCCAAAAAAGCGAGATAAATTTTGCGAGAAGCTCGCAAGGTGGGAGGCGGACTTAATAATAAAAGAAATCAATAAACAAGCTGAAGAATATGCAAGAAGAAATATTGAAATCGCGAAAAGTAATAATTGATTTTCCACAGGGAGTGAACATCGACAATCTTTTTATGGAGTGGTCGAATCCGAGAAGAAAAGTCAAAATCGTGCCCGAAGAAATCAACGGCGATCCGATGGAAGTTATCGTGCGAGATATCTTCCCAAGGACAAAAGGAATAGCAGTCACAGGCCCGTACGTACCCCCAAAACAAGAAAAGAAGGTGGGGACAAAGCGGGGATTAGTAAAGAAAATTGGGGACAGTTTAATACCTTAAAATTATGGAATGGATCACAGCAATTGCATTTTACATTCTCGGGACCTGGGCAGGTAGCCACTTCCCTATCGACTTAAGATATAGCCGAAAAGAAGCCGATAAAATGGCCGCAGACGCTCAAATTGACGGCTATTACAAGGGGTACAAAAAGGCGAAAGAAGAAAAAGCGAGCACTCCACTTGACTTGCGTAAGGAATAGACCATAATTGTATTATAAAAATAAAAATTAAAGCATGAAGGGCTTCTACATAGAGATCACGAACAATTTGCTTGATCCGAAGCACCGCCAGAATATCGGCGAAAGCGTTTGGCTCTTTATGTGGCTGATAGACCACGTCACCTCTACGACTGAAGATGGACGTGGTATTGTTTTGGGAGGCAAGCCGGTTAAATACGAGGAGGTAAAAGTAGACCTCGGAATTAGCCAGGACACTTACTCGAGATGGATCACCAGGCTAGAAAAATATCCTTACATCGAAACAACCAGGGCCCCTCGAGGTTTGATTTTCAAGGTGCTAAAATCCTGTAAGCGCTTCGGGGAAAAGGTGGGGACAAAGCGGGGGAAAACTTGTGCACAACCAAAAAGTGATTCCGCACTTGTGCGGTCGCGATACCGCAATAATGCGGAATCTATATATAATGATATAGACAATACAAAGACAATATATAAATTTTCTTATCAGGGGATGCCTGCCCGCCGAGATAATTTTACAAAGGAATGGAAGATTTTAGATCACGGACAGTGGTGCAAATTTGCAGGGAAAGAGAGTGAGATAAAGAGAGTAAAAAAATGACAGAGCCATGGCGCTGCAGAAGGCACAAAGTTTTAATAGCAGCCGGAAAGAATTGCCCGCTATGTTTAGCAGGAGAGAAAAAAAGAAAAGAAGCCAATCGAAAGAGCCACAACGAAGCGAAGAAAAGGTGGAGAGACAAAAATCATGAGAAGCAAAATGCGTACTTCAGAAAATACTACAAGAAAAGATATCACGAAGATCTGGAATACAAAAAGAAGCGGTACGAAACAACCAGAAAATGGCTCAAGAAGGTTCTAGCTGATCCTAAAAAAGCCAAAGAGATGCGAGCAAAGCTAAACGCCAAACATCGAGAGTGGATCCAAAAAGTGAAAGATACTCCCGAATTCAAAGAGAAAAACAGACAAAGGTCAAAAGAATATTATTATAAAAAGAAAAAATTAAAAGCATGAAGAAAAAACCTACAGAATGCTACGGAGGCAAAATCAAAAACCTAGCCGAGACCATTGCCGACATAGTCATTAAAAATCCGGATGCCTACCGGGGAGAGGCCGGAAAAGAATATCTCCACGCAACGCTTCGCACCATATTCCCGGACTACGGGAAAAGAGACACCTGCTTTAATTGCGGCCGCAGCATGCGGATCACAATTTACACTGCAGACATAGCCGACGCAATCCTGATCCTTTCAATGGCCAGGGAGGTAAAAAGAAACCTAGACGAGGGGAAAGAATTCACTGAAGCAAATAAAGTTTACCTGCCAGGACTGCACGTCAAAAATTCAATTCTTAAAAGACAAACGAAGTGCGATTATCTAGGATTGATTAAGCAGCCGAAAGAAATTAAGAATAGTGGGTACTGGGTGCTCACGAAATGGGCCTGGGACGTCCTGGGAGGGACGCCAATACCGAAAGAAGCACACTACTGGGAGGGAAAGCTGCAAAAGAGAAGCGAGGAAACGACGACGCTGTCGGAAATGTTCAAAACGCATAACGACATACTGAGGAGAGCGTCAATTTTACACAGAATAGCGAAAACTGATTACTCCAGGGACATCGGGGACTACAACCCGAGCGAATGGTCGACTTTCGGGGGGTACATTCAGGACATGAGTAGATTACAAACATTAAAAATATAAACAAAAAAATGGAAAATAAAGAAGAAAGAGAGCCAACAACCGAAGAACTTAAAAAAAATCAAGCATATTGTTTTGCACTTATAGCGAATATGCTTGATTGCGGAGCTGAAACAATGAGTGTCTCAATTAGAGAATTCGCATTTAAGGGGGAGGTGCTCGGAGATTTCACTGTCTCAATAAGAAAAGATAAATAAATAAAATGATGAAAAAATTAACAAACAAAAAAATCGAAAGGATCCACGCATTAAGTGCCAAGGGATTAACCGAGCGAGCAATCGCTGCCAAGGTAGGGTGTGCAAGAAGCACGGTCTGGTATCAACTAAATAAACAAAAAAATGCCTAACGAACAAGAACCAAGCTCAAAATCACGCGTCGCAGCATTATTATTTGCTTTTTTCTTCGGAACCTTCGGGATCCACCGCTTCTACGTAGGCAAAAAAGGATCCGCAATTGTGATGCTGATACTCGCCTTCTCAATAGTCGGAACCGCGATCGCGTATATCTGGTCCCTGATTGATTTTATTTTTATCGCAGCCGGAAAATTTGAAGATTCGGAAGGTAGAAAAATAATCTTTTGGTAGGGGGCTTGCAATAGTTAGGAGTGTGATATATAATTAAAGTGCAATGAATCGTCACATGGATAGCCCTTAAAAATCCTGGCACTAGGTTAGGCCCCGAAATGCCCGAAACATTGTATTTCCATTCATGCGCCTGAGCGTAAGCTCGGACGCCGGGGAATAGTTCTAACGGTAGAACACCACCACGAAGTACCTTCGGGGAAAAGTGGGGGCGATGAAGGTTCGAGTCCTTCTTCCCCGACAAGAAAATAAAAATTACAAAAAATGAAAATTGCCATACCTCGCGAATATGTTGTCTGGGACCTTGAGACATCAGGACTAGATCCACAAGAAGATAAAATCCTAGAAGTGGCCGCCCTAAAAATCAGAGACGGCCAGGTAGTAGAAAAGTACGAAGCAATCTTGAATCACGGAATCGAAATCGCTGAAGCTGTTTCAAGAGTCAATCACTTAACGAAAGATATTTGCGAAAAGGAAGGCATAGATCCTAAAGAGGGAATGATCAAATTAGCCCGCATGATAGTGCAAACAGAAAAGCACGTCACGCACAACGGGTTCAAATTTGACATTCCTTTTTTGATTAACTCACTCGAAAAGCTCGGTATCCCTGAAGAATCAATGACCAGGCTAAAAAACAAGTGCACTTACGATCACATCGATACGGCTGTTATTTACAAAGGGCACAAATTGGGAAAGCCGATCGGAGATGACGAAGCTTTTATTCATTACTGCCACCAGATCACCAGGATATTTGCGAAGGGAGTGAAATACAACGTATCAATCGCTTGCGAAGAATTGGGAATAGACAAGACTGCGGTCGTGCAGCATAGTGCCGGTGGAGACATAGAATTAACGAATGAAATATTGAAAAAACTATGCGTACTCTGCAATTCATAATTAACGGGACGCAAGAAGATGAAACCGCCAATCCCCTACCAAAAAAAAGATACACGAAGCGGCAGCAATGGACGCCAGGAGCGAGAAGATATCAACAATGGGAGAATTACGTGAGTGATATTTTTAGAGAGAAGGCAAGAGGAAGCGAAATGGAACCGTACCTAACAAGATTATTTGATAGAAAACCGCTCGACACTGGAAAACTGAAGTGCAAAATGACGCTGAAGATTTTCTGGAAAGGCGAAGCACACGGCGATCCCGAGAACATATTCGGCAGCATCGCTGACGCATTATTTGTAAACGATAAATATTTAGAGGGAGAATTCAAATATGAGCAATCAAAAGAAAAAAGAGCCAGGGTTGAAGTCACAATCGAAATCGACGATGGACGTGGTCTACATACTGGGGACGCAAAGCGTGTGGGACGACAACGAAATACGGTACTCGCTTCGAAGCGTCGAAGAAAACCTTGAGAACGCGGGCAAGATATTCATAGTCGGAGAATTCCCCACCTGGATGAATGAAGCAGAGCTGACTCATATCCCGGCAAAGGATCCGTACGATCACAAAATCAAGAATGCAGTCCATAAAATTTTAATAGCGTGCGACGACGAAAGAATATCCGACAATTTTATCCTGATGAACGACGACTTTCTTTTTCTTACTAGGCAGTCAGTCACCGGGAATATAAATATCGGATACATCGACGACGCGCAAAAGGACCATAAGACCAGGAGAGGATATTACTTCAGAGCGATCAGAGAAACGAATCAAATGCTGAAAATGGCCAGGATAGAAAAGCCAATCAATTACGAGGCACACTATCCGATGATCATTAACAAAAAAGCATTCAAAGCGATCATGGAAGGTGTCGGGTGGAAAAATATCGGGTACATTTTTAGAAGCATTTACGGAAACGTGCTCGGAATCGCCGGGAAAGAGACAAGGGACTTCAAAGCATTCTCAATAAAGGACGTGACCGAGATGAAGGAAAGAGAATTTATTTCAACCGACAACTACGTGTGCACAAATCCTAAGTTTCAAAATTGGATTAAAGAGAAATTTAATAAAAAATCAAAATACGAACATGGGAAAAGCTAAACACCTTAAATATCTCCGCCGGGAGTCGAGAAAAGCAATCGAAGGGTTGGGGATACAATTCACAAAGTACATGAGAACGAAGCCGAAATTGTTTCCGAGATTCGCCTGGAACATTTTGCTGAAGATAGTGATCAAGGACCCTGACTTTTACGAAGAACAAAAAAATAAATAAAAAATATGAGCCAAAAAAACAACCACAACGCACTCAAAAAATTAGCCAGGGGAATGATGACCCAAGAAGAAATTAAAAATAAGTGTCCGATATTTTCTAGCAAGGCCTGGAGAGAGCGAGCGGCCGCCAGACAGAAAAAACAGATCAACCAAAGAAACAAAAAATAATTAAGCTGGGGGATTGATTAAACCGAAAGGCAATCTGGGAATATCGGAATGGGGTGATCAAGGCACATCCCATGCAAGCCCACTCGTCAAACCTTATCAGGTCTGCGGTTCCGACGGTAAAACGGGCCCCGCCTCTTTACAAAAACAAAATATGAAATTGTCAATATCAATAATGGCTCACCCGAGCCGAGAAAAATTTATACCATACCTTCAGGAAAAACTAGGTGGCAATATTCCCGTATCGATGGACTCGGAAAGCAAAGGGATAATTTGGAATTGCAAGAACGCCTGGAAAATGTACGACAAGGAAGCTGATTGGCATATCGTGATTCAGGACGATGCGATTATCTGTGAGAATTTTAGAGAGAAGGCAATCGAAGCGATCAATAAATCTTTTCACGACATGCTCAAATATACCGACGGAAAGAAGAACGCCTTTGACTACGTCCCGGAATTTTACAACACAACAGTGTACAATTTTTACTACGGGACCAGGGTCGCCCTGAAGCAAGAAGCCGAGCAAGGACTAAAAGACGGTTACGTTATGTCGAATCGCCCAAGGTGGGGAGTAGCAATTTGTATGCCTACGGTTTTAATTGACGAAATGCTCGAATATTTTGAAACATTAAATAACCAGCAGGACGACGAAAGGATATCGCGATTCATAAATATGAAAGGAATGAGAGTATACTTCCCGATGCCGAGCTTAGTTGATCACCGCTCGGAATTGGAAAGCTTGGTCGGCAACGCTCTTAGTGGAGGCAGGAAAGCATATAAATTTATAGACAACAACTGAAATGAAAATACTAAAAGCTCATGATGAAAAAATCTTTGAAAGAATGCTCAATGACGCAATCGCAGAGCATTACGTCCTTGAAGGAGAGGTAAAATTTCAACCTGCAGTCGTGACAAACGAGGCGATGGTCGAAGAATCATTTTTTTACGCAGTGTTATTATTAAATGGTCTTGAATAAAATGAAAGTAGCTTACATCGCCGGGCCATACCGGGGCAGAACAATTCACGATACAGTCGAAAATATCAGGAGAGCTGAAAAAGTAGCGATCAAGTATTGGCAAAAAGGATACGCAGTAATTTGCCCGCACAAAAACACAGCTCTATTTGACGGTCTATGTGTCGAGAACGTTTGGCTGAAGGGAGATATTGAAATAATGAAACGCTGCGACGTGATTGTTATGATGAAAAATTGGAAAGATAGCGAGGGAGCAAGAAAGGAATACGAGATCGCGGTCAGCCTAGAGAAAAAAATAATTTTAGATATATGATTTTTGAAATAATAGTTTTTTTAATAGTTTCCTACTTTTCCTTTATGTTTGGATTCGTAGTCGGACGACACCAGGGCCATATCGATGGGTGGAGAGATAGAAAAGAAAAAGACGAAACATTATGATACCAAGAATTATTCACCAAATTTGGCTAGGGCCTAAAAGAGAGCCGAAAGAATGGATGCAAACATGGAGAGACAAAAATCCAACGTTTGATATTCAGGTCTGGCATATCGAGGACCTTCTCCCACTGAAGAACCAAAAGCTATTTGATTATTTCATGGCGAAAGGATTGTACTGCGGAGCTGCGGACGTGGCCAGAATAGAAATACTCGAGGACATAGGGGGAATATATGTCGACGCTGACCTGGAGTGTTTGCGATCAATCGAGGAAGCTCCTTTTTTAGAGGATTCATTCTTTGCAGTGTACGATCACGAGACGCCAGGACACCCGGGCAGAATCAACAATGCGATCATTGGAGCTGAACCAGGACACCCGGTACTACGAGAATATATCAAGCAAATGAGTAGAGCCGAAAAGTTTGATCCGCCATGGAAAACAATCGGAGGGAAAATGCTAACTGAAGTGATCAATTCATTCGTCGATAAAATTGGAATAACCGTCTTGCCCGCCTCTATGTTCTGGCCAGAAAATCACAATGGCAAAAAAATAGAGCCAGGCGAGATCGTCTATTCGAAGCATAATTGGGGGACGACTAAAAACAAATACTAAAATGAAACAAATACCTGTCGGGCAAGGAAAATTCGCGATAGTGGATGACGAAGATTATCCAGTCTTGTCAAGATTTAATTGGTCATGGAGACATGATCCTAATAAACCATCAACAAGAGCTTGGTGGATGCAGTATCCTGTCGCTTGCTTTAAGGCCGCAAATGGAGTGACATATAATATCCCTATCACAAGATTTTTATTTCACAATCTTTTTTCATGGGCGATGTTTAATCCCAAGGACGGCGACTATTTGAATTGTCAAAAATCAAATTTAGTAAAAGTTGAAATTTCAGGGAAGCGACAATTTGCAAAAAAAATTAGAAGAAAAACATCCTCAATATATAAAGGTGTTTGCCTCGCAACCTGGAGAAAATACGGATTAAAAAAACCATGGATGGCGTATATCCATAAAAAAGACGGAGAAAAAAGAAAAAGATACCACCTGGGATATTTCTATACTCAAGATGAAGCAGCCCTTGCATACAACAAAAAAGCAATAGAGCTTTACGGAGAATCAGCATATCAAAATATAATAAAATAAAAACTATGTTATCATTCCCAGAAAATATTCCTCA
>Ga0116171_10001496_pt1 | contig 23119 bp, 17 predicted proteins | sample AD_JPNHW2_MetaG_FD_89798 | JGI IMG/M metagenome (GOLD analysis project Ga0116171, IMG submission 89798) | Active sludge microbial communities of municipal wastewater-treating anaerobic digesters from Japan - AD_JPNHW2_MetaG | ecosystem: Engineered > Bioreactor > Anaerobic > Digestate | place...
AACCGCGGAAAAATTTGCTTGACTAAAAGTCTTAATTTATGTATATTTTTGGGCTATGAAAACCATGAAGACCAAACCGCAAGGCAAGAACCAGAAACCGGCGCAGGAGCTTTTTGGCTTCAGTCGCAACAATTATATCCTTTTCTTTGCCGGTCTGGTGGTGATCATTCTCGGCTATTTTGCGCTGGCGCAGCCACCGGTTAGCGGCTTCATGACCCTGAGTCTGGCACCGATCCTCCTGATCGTGGGGTATTGTGTGCTGGTTCCCTGGGCGATTTTCTGGAAGGCGAAGCAACAGAAATCCGATTCATAGCAAGGGCGTAGAGATTCGGCCGTGGAGCCCAATTTTGGGCGGTTAGCTCAGCCGGTTTAGAGCGCCTGCCTTACAAGCAGGAGGTCACTGGTTCGAATCCAGTACTGCCCACAGGTTCAGATACACATTGGGGTCGTGGTGCAGCTGGTTAGCACACTGGCCTGTCAAGCCAGAGGTCGCGGGTTCGAGCCCCGTCGGCCCCGCAAAGTTAAAAGCAGTAAAAACATGAAGAAGCCCTCAGAAATTGAGGGCTTTTTTATTGGCCGGAATTCTCATTTGTACCCATTTTTAGACCCCTTTTAACCCCCATTTAGCCCCCCATCGCTATCTGTATATGGCAACTCCTGATCTACAATTCAAAGTGCTGGTAGATTAAGATGAGGCTTGGGAATTTTGATAGGAGGATAAAGCAAAATGAACACAACGATTTATTAATAATACATCATGAACCCACAAGATATCTCTTCTTGAGATAGTCTTGCCATTTTTCAATTTCCTTGTCTCCGCTGATCGCTGCAATGAAATTCTCGTATGTACAACCAAACACATGACTTCTGCAGGAATCGTGCAATAAACTTTGATAATCAGGGATTACTTGACGGAAGTGAAGATTTCCTTCGGGGAATAAAATTATGGATGTAAATTTTTTGATCTCGTTTCGCTGCACCATAGCAAGGCCAAGAAGATGGTTTCTCCAAATTTGCCTCAGCTCATCCGACACAAAAGCTGGCTCTGCAAAATCGATAAAAACTCCCGCTGTCCGGGCAACTCTCCAATAGTGCGAATCCTTATTATCGACTCTCCTCTTTTCATTTAGCCCGACAGGATAGGCCTTTTCAGTATATTTGACCTCAATTCCTATTCCTGATTTCTCAAATTCTTCATTGAGATAACCGATATATACATCGAATGCGGTTCCGTCTTCGAGGTAATACTCCTTGGGCTTTGGCGCCCATTCGAACTTTATTGTTTGAATCTCCTCGCATTTAATCCCGAAAGCACTTTGAATTAACCGCTTTGCCAATTCGTGATCGAAAGTGAATGGCGCAAAAAAATTGAATGGGATATGTTCGCTTCTCAACATATCCGCATCACGCTTTTTAGAGTACATCGGGAAACGCTCTCGCAGAACGGATCTTACATTTAAGCCATTATAATAATTAAGGAGCTTTTCTGCGTCCTCATTCTTTAATCTGTTTCCATAATCATCATAATCGACTTTAAGTATTTTCGCACGAAAATGAGATTGGTGTAACCTTGCAGCAGCTTTAAATTCACCATCCAGAGTGTATTGTTCGCCAATTTGACAATTCATGAATAATCCCGATTTAATTCTTCCCAGAGCCCATTGGTGACAATTATCCAGTTGAAAACGACGGATTGCATACAATCAATCAGTGCCGATGGTATCACGGTTTCGCGATGTTTCGTATCTGCATATCATCGACAAATTCCGATGCCGGTTCAACGCTGGTGACCAGCAAACAATCTCTGGCCCGCGTGCAGGCGACGTAGAGCAAATGGCGTTCGGTGTCGTAAACTTCCTGCAAATCTGCTTCATCGCCTACTGTTTCGATGCGTTCCTGCAATGGAATGACCTCATCATCGCAAGCCATCACCACCACCGCGCGGAATTCCAGCCCCTTGGCCAGGTGCATTGTGCTGATGGAGACGTAGCCACTGGTAGTTTCGACCTGTTCATCGAGAATCTTGAAAATCATTCCAGCTTCTTTGACTGCTGCCCGCGCGCGATCTATTTGTGCATGAGATCGTACGAAAACTCCGAATTCGTGTGCAAGCACACCGGTTTTGGCCTGTTCGACCAACCAGGCAGCCACCGCTCTGGTCTCCTCGATTTCATTCTTGAACGATTGAAGTACCGGCGGTGGACCATTAAAAACAGAAATTGTGTCACTCCGTTTCTCACTATTGCCATCTACATCTGTCACTGTTAGGCCGAGAAGGCGGTCCGCTTGGGTCCGGATCTGATGCGAAGTGCGGTAGTTAACTCTTAAAGTGCGGCAGCGTCCCTGAATATCCACACCAAGAGATTTCCAGGAGAAGGGCTGCTGAAAAATGCGCTGGCCCAGATCGCCAGCGAAAAACAGGGCATTAGGCCTGCAACCAGCCAAAGCAGAACAAAAACGGAGTTGGGAAACACTAATATCTTGTGCTTCATCCACGATAGCAAAGTCGAAAATCACCTGCCTGTTATTTTCGATAACACTTGATAACGTACTGAAAAGCCCCGCATAGGTGATCAGTCCTGCTGACCTAATTCCCTCCCGAAGCTTTTCAAAGATGGACCATAACATCATGCGTTGGGATTCCGGCAGCCGCGTTTTTCTCCCCAAGCGCACTACATCGCGATAATCCTGCCAATTTTGCAATTGCCATGCATCAACAACCTGTTCCCATTCGGTAACGAGAAAATGCTGGCTGAATTTGTGATCAGGCACAGAATGAGAAGCCTCATGCATCAACGCGCGTAATTCAGCAGGACTGACGATGACCGCTTTGCCTATCTGCGCTTTGTAAAGCCGGAGACCGATGGCGTTGAGGGAATGAACATCAATCCGTTCCAAAAGACGGGGTTCATTACTCAATAGCCGTCGCAACCTGGTTTGCATTGCATTGGCCAGTGTTTCAGAAAAGGTGGTTAGAAGAATTCGTGCATCTGGCCAGGCGCGCGCCAAATGAGCCGCCCGGTGTAATGCCACGATCGTCTTGCCTGTGCCCGCGGAGCCTGATACGCGCGCTGGTCCGGAATAGTCGCGCTCCACCCATTGCCGTTGTTCAGGATGTAAAAAAACCATCCACTTTTCCCATGGATAATCGAGGGCCGCTTGCAACTCCTCGAGGTTGGTCATCACCCGGAATCGGCGCTGTGCGTCGGGATGATCAAAAGGATTGACCAAAGTGGCAACAGGCAGGAGCTGGCGCGGTGTACCACCGGTAGCCAGTTCCAGTAACGCCTCTGCTGCTTCAGCAGGCAGGTGGTCGGTCACTGACAGCAACATCTCTTCTGTGGCACTCTTGACATCACTCAGCCACTCAGCCGGCACACCATAGCTGAGCAATTCATCGTTGGATCTATTGGCAAAAACAGGATTTGTCGCTATCGGAAGATCTGCTCGTACATATACCGGAACAATTACTTCTTTTACCGTCTCGCGAATCTCAACGAGTTGTGCAGCGCCGGTGTGGGGGTGCGTTTCCAACTTGCGCCGCTCCGCCCAATCATACGCTTTATCATGGTGATCTACATAGCAAAGCAGTAGGCTGGCTTGCGTTTTGTGCACGATGATACGGATATCGGCATTCACCCGCACCGACCAAAAGTTCTTGTCCCTGGCCTTGTCGATTTTGTGAAAGCTCAAACCCGGACTGGCCGGATTGAGCTGCAAGTCAAAGGCTGTGGTCTTGGCGGCTTTCTGTTCCTCTCCCGTGAGACGAGTGAGGCTATCGGTAAAGGTGTATGCGATGCGAAAGTCCATGATAATCCAACCCATTAATTGTTAATATGCATGAATGCAGATAGGTCGCGAAGTGTATTTTCAAAAACAAACGACCCCAATCTTGATCGCCAGCCTACCGTCTCATTTTCAATTATTTGCAGAGCTGCGGCGAAAGCTGTAGATCTATCATCTGCCTGTAATCCCTGAAGTTCTGGAGCGTTTCCAAGCGTCACAAACGCACGCCGATGACGAACGCCACCCGAAGCAAGTAAATATCCTGCGATTGATGGAACACCAAAGCGGAGATGCTCAGGAAAATGCACCACTGCCGGAGATATTGCTTGACCTCTCGATTGAAGAATTTTTTCCAGCAAGGCAATGCCCTGTTCTACGATAGTCTGCAGGGTGTAGGTAATTACGTGGGAATGAATTTCAAGAATATCATCAATGAAAAGATTCACACCCTCTGAAATCCGAAATAATGACTCACCCAAGAGCCAATGCCTAACCACAGAGAAAAAAGAATCTTGAAGCGAGTCAGGATTTGCTTCTGTACCAAGATGATAAGCATCATTTACTGCTTCCTGCAAATCCCGATGAGTCCAAGCCCATGCAAGAATTGTATTTACGAAATTCATATCTAACGAATCATTTAAATCATCCCATTCCGAGCGCATCGGCAAGAGGCCAGCCTCAACTAGATCGATCATCCGCATTTTGGCGCCAGTTTCCGTGATCCATTCAAGCCGTCCAGCTGCACGTATTGTGGCGATTTGTTGAGCTCGAAGGTTAAAAACATCTCGCAAAAGTTGTTTTGAGTCCTCCTCCGCTTCACGAGAAGCAAACGTCTCGTCAGCAAGACTCGTCGCCATACGGAGAAATTCATCTTCGCCAATCTCCAGTACTGCAAGATCGACGAGCATAGAGTCTATTCCATCAATCAAAGTGTGAACTACTGGGCTGTTCTCAAGCAAATCATTTGTTAACCTGAGATTTCGAGCAGCCAATTGGTCGCCTAAACGTTGAATTAGTAAACGCAGGGCCCCTTTAACAGGATCTACAGGCGTTTGCATTGCAACTGTTTTCACCATCGGCCATTGACTTTCATTGACACATATTACGAGTCCCTTTGTTGACGAACCAGCTCGCCCTGCTCGACCCACCAAATTTTTAATATCACGAGTTAGCAAATTTGTTCGAGTTCCTTGTTGCCCGAGTCGCTGTACTGAATAAAGCACAAGCGTTCGGATTGGTAGATTCACACCCTCTGCGAGAGTATTGGTACAAATGCCTAACTTTGCATGGCCATCACGCAATAGCTGTTCAACGACCTCTCTCGTCTCCTGCGGGATATCACCATGATGTAGTACTGCACCTGCTCTTAATGCTCGGGTTCCGACCCAATCAGTTCCGTACTCGTTATCAAAATAATTGGCGACCTGATTAACTGTATCCTGATTTGCGAATTCAAGCGGATCAGGCAATTGCAGGTTTTTCTCCAGTTGAAGGAGCAATTCATTCGCAAGACCAATCGCACCCTGTCTACCACGCTTATTTGCTGTAAACACAACTGCCGCGCCCAGCGATAGTGACTTCCTCGCTGCAGCAATTGCTCGTGTTTTCAGTGAAGAAAACGGGTATGTATTCATCCGCCCTGTGGCCAGATTCACCCATTGAAAATCATCAGGATGAAGAAATCCTTCTATTCTATATCGGATGGGTACGGACTCATGCGGATGCATTTCCAGGTCTATAGGGGACAAAGTGCCGTGGCCCACTTGACGAAGGACAGAAAACTCGGCTACTGCCGGCCGATAGTCACTTCTCACAACTGTATCCTCAGTACCACCCAACCATGAGTTTATTTCCTCAATGTTGGGAATAATTGCGGACATAAAAACAAAGCGTTGAGTACCAGTATCCCGAATCTTCATCCGAGCAAGTAATAACTCTAAACTGATTCCACGAGATCTAGCGTCAAGCAGATGTCCCTCATCACATATTACAAGCGAGATACGCTTTGCAAAGGCATTATTTGCACTAAGGATTCCTGAAAGGGTCTCAGGCGTTGCAATTAACGCCCTTGTCTCATCAAATCCACGAACCTCGTCGCCAGAAGGCACGGTCCCTCCATAAGCGCACCGCGCGGATATGCCCATTTCATTCAATCGCTTTACAAGAGAGTTACGTAGTTCAGACGCAAGAGAACGATATGGAACTAATAAAACTGCCGCTGAGCCCGGGTTTCGATTTAGGTGTGAAAAGAGAAGGGTTTCGCATAAAGCCGTTTTGCCAGCACCAGTAGGCATCTGAAGAGAAAATGTATCACCTCGTACTAAGAGCCCTCTATTAATTGCATTAATTTGAGATGGGAAAAACTCCCAAGCTCCTTTGTTCACCAACGATATAATCAACGGAGTCCAGAAAACCGACCATCCATCTGGAAGAACAGCTCGCAAATTTGTTAATCGAAACCTGACAAGAAGATACTTGAGCAAGTGAAGGGGGATCCACTCATCAGGTCCAGTTTGGAGAGCGGAGTTCTCCAAATCAGAAACTCTGGATTCGATTGACAAGATAGTCTCCAAGTCTCCGCGCATAAGTGCAGCTCGAAGATCACGAACTAAGGTAGAACTAATATTTCGAGGCCTTGCAAAAAGATCGAAACACGCTCGATTACTATCACCATCCAAGCGACCTGTGATGTACTTAATGGTTATTTGGGCTGATGCTGGAAACCCACCAAAATAGAAAGCTGATGCGGAGTAGAGTGCTGCTTCATTTGGCGCTACGCCTATTTCCGCAAGTTCTTCAACTCTGTCCACAACTGCGTATTGAGCAAGTGCATTCCCCAACCTAGCCCAGTCAGCTGGTTGGGCATTGCCATCACGCATACGGTCAAAAAGTTCGCCAACTAAAGCAAGATATAAATCGTCTTTGCGAGTACGTTGATAACCAAGGGCGAAGGGGATTTCCCGTACTCGGAACTGATTTATGTGCCGAAGCGCTTCAGCATCACCAATCCACTGTATAAGAGCTGCTCTCATAGTTCCCGCTCTTGAGGTAGAGTGGATGCCTTCACAGCATTAAAAATTGCATTGTAGACGTCATGTAGATTTGGAACTGATACAACAACGAGAGTAAAATCAGCCGATGCCTGTATCGGTATATTTTGAATCTCTTCATCCAAAAGACTTGAGCAGACCACAGCTATTGCATGAAATCGTTTTGTCACAGGAGGGTGGTCAGTAGCGTTGATGAAACGATCTAGATGAGCGATCTGAACGACACCCAATGACTCTCCAATAGCGCGGGCTTTAAGCCACTGTAATGTCTTCGATAGACGGCTCGTTCGGTCATCCATGCAACCACTAATTGCTGCCCCAATAGGTGAAAAAGTTCCATTCGTTGATTTCAACTTGACCTCAGCGCAAAGAAGTTTATCGTCTTCGCTAGGCATTGGCCAAGTAGGCAAAACAAATTGAATAACATCAGAATATGGTGCTGGTTTTGTTCTATCTTGTTTCAATCGCCACTTTTTAGGGCCAAATGCAATTTGTGGGTGTGCTTTAGATGATAGATAGAAATATGCCAAGATTTCCCCAAAATCACCAGCCATGATTGAACCCGGATTGGGGAGCTTTGAGTTAATAATTTGAGATTGGCGTGACTCACGGGTACCTTGAAGTTCTCCCTCAAGTTGTTGAGAGCGACTTTGCAATAGTTCGTCTGTAATGTAGCAACGCCTAATAGCATCCCGTAATTCAGTGATCCAACTATTGGCATGCTCAGCACTAACACGAACTAAAACATATGGCATGCTCGCTTCATTAGGAAACCACAGTATTGCCCGGCTTATGTCAATTCCCAGTTCCTGCATAATTGTTTATACCCTGAATACTTTCATCACTTCGTCACCCAGGTGGTTGATCACCTTCACCGCAATACGGCCGTTTTTCGGCTTCTCAAATGGCCGGGAAGTATCGCTGTTGAGGGTTGCCCAGGCTTCTTCATTGATCTCTGCCTTGAGCGTGGTTTTGAGCGCGCTGTAGGGATCGTTGGCGCCAAGAAAGTAGGCATGACGGACAAAAAAGCTTTCTTCATTGTAGTCGGTGTCAATGAACCAGCAGGCAATGCCATCAGCGCCGTGGCTGATGACTTCTCCAGTCTGTGGCTTGAACACATCCACCCCATTGACCTTGATGCGCAACTTGCCGTCAGCTGCAGGGAGAAGCGTAATGTCCGGTTCGCCAAAGATGACAAAAAGATTGCCCTTGCCGGTATTCTTGAGATCTTCAGACATGTGCAGGTCGGCGTTCATGCGCGCCTTGAGCACCGGGATGCGGCCCAGCTTGCTGAACTCGGTGGTGTGCGCTTCATAATTGAAAGCGCAGGCGATGAGCACATCGAATCCGGCATCGCCAGCCTCGCGGGCAGCGGCCACCAGGTCGGCGCGCTGGACCGTGCCGAATTCGGGTCCGATAAAAACAGCGGCTCTTTTTTCAGCCGTTCCTTCCAGATAACGGCCTTCTCCACAGACCAGATCGCCAGGCCAGGGCGTCAAACTGGTGAAAACAATCTTGTCTTCCTTGTGCGCCTGCTGAACGCCAGCGGTTTTGAGGTTTTCCAAAATCATCTGCGGAAAAGTCTGTTTGGCCCCGTACTCGCCTGTAATATCATTTACCGTGTCGATCAATTCATCGTCCTCATCCACGCCGAGCATACGGTGCGGACTGAGGCTCTCTACAGTAAAGGGACCGGCAACACGGACTTTTTTCTTGTCATCATAGGGCTTGTCGTAGAGGTATTCGTACTCGGCTTTGGCGGCGATGGATTTGTCGATTTCCGTCTGTCGCGAGATACGATGCTGCCACCATTCGGCATGAAGTTTTTTTATGGATTCGCTCCAACTGCTCCCGGGTTCACGGGGGATTTCCCATTCCTGCAACTGGATTTTGAGTCCAATGTTAATTTTCTCTCGTAACGGTTCCAAAACAGCTTGCCATTTGTCCCAGATGACATCGATTTCCGCATTGTTGGCGATGGATTTAAGCGTGATGTGCAGCACGCGTTCATAGACAAAACCATGGCGGATGTTGCCGGCAACTGGTTGGGAACTGGGCGCAGCGCCGGTAATTTCACCTTCCTTGGTCTGGCCTTCACAGGAATCCGCCAGCAGGTAATAGGGATAGCGTGCGCCCATGATGCGGGCCCGGGCCAGCGCCAACGCCACGCGCGAGGTGTCGATGGTGATCCAGCGGCGGCCCCATTGCTCGGCGACGTAGGCGCTGGTGCCGGAACCGCAGGTGGGGTCAATCACCAGGTCGCCGGGGTCGGTTGCCATGAGGATACAGCGCTGAATTACTTTTTCAGATGTCTGAACAACATATATTCTTTCAGTACCTAGACCACCCAATTGCGTATCCGTCCAAAGATTTGGAAGATTTATATAATCATTATCGCTACGATACATTCGCACCCTTAGTGTTTTTCCATATTTGATTAAATAATTTGCCTTTCCTAGTCGTTTCATTTCTATTTCTGGATCATAGGTCCATTGGCGTCCTGCTGGCGGGTAAAATGTTTCACCATCAAAATTCAAAGCAACTGATCGAGTATCTGAAGGATGCTGTGAGTTTATAGGTCCTGGCTGAAACACAACTAAATTTTTTCGACTTAATGACGATGACAATTCGGCTTGATTTAATTTTCTGTATCCCAAACCATCGACACATAGCCATGGAGTAATGTCATTTGAAAGATCTCCCATGCCAAAATTGGCTTTTAGTGATCTGGATTTACCACACTCATATTTCTTAAAAAACCATATCACCGTATCGAATACGTTTTGGATATGCTTCCCAGTTGAGCTTCCCGTCTTTTGAATCTTTATTTCGGTCACATAGTTCTCTTCCCCGAACACCTCATCCATCAACGCCCGCACCCGATGAACATTTTCATCGCCAATCTGGACGAAAATGGAGCCTGAATCCGACAGCAGATCACGGCCGACCGTAAGCCGGTCGCGGAGGTAGGTGAGATAGCTGTGGATACCGTCGCGCCAGGTGTCGCGGAACGCCTTGACCTGCTCCGGTTCACGGGTGATGTGGTCGGCCTTGCCGTCCTTCACATCCCTGCTTGTGGTGCTCCATTGAAAATTGGAATTGAATTTAATCCCATAGGGCGGGTCAAAATAAAAACACTGCACTTTGCCGCGCAGGCCTTCACGCTCAGCCAGGCTGGCCATCACCTGGAGCGAGTCGCCGAGGATCATGCGGTTGCTCCAGTTCTGGTCGTGCTGGTAGAATTCGGTCTTGTCTGCGCCCGGGGTCATGCCGTTGAAATCGCTAAACAGGTCTGGTTGAAAGCCAGAGGCTTGCGATTTTTGGTTGGAGGTTTGCGCCAGCAGATCGTCAATCAGCACCTTGGGGTGGACTTTTTCCTGGATATAGAGCGGCGGCGCGTTCACTACCAAGTCGCTCCAGTCCTGTTCATCCTTGCCGCGCCAGACCAGTTGCGGGTCGAGATCAGTGTTGCGCGGATAGCGGACCTGCTGCACATTCTCCTGGTCCTTATGCATCATGGCCTGGTATTCCGCGGTGGGTATGTTCTTGCGCTTCTCAGTGTCGTGTTTTAACGTTTCGACGGTCTTGTTCAGTTTTTTACCTGCCATATCATTCTACCGTTTCGTTTGAAATATTGTTATCACGTGCTATTTCTTCGGGTAGTTCTTCACCTTCGTCAGGTGCTTCAGAGGCATCCATGACTGGATGTCCAGTGGCTTTTGCTATAAGCTTGAGCAAGGATTTGCGCCGTTCTTCCATAAAAGCATCGAAATCATCAGCACGCAGAGAACTGACTGGGATGCAGTGAGATTGTAGATACTGGTCAAGTTCAGCTGGAGCAATAGGAGGGATTTCGACATGCCCATTCGCATTTTTGCTTCCAAGTTCCAACTTGGCCAGATATTTCGATGGCGCATTGCCTCCGATGATTCTGTTGGTGCGGAAGCTGAGCGGTGTTTTGTTGATAACCGTATCATAAATTTTAACATCTATCTTGTGTTCTTTGCACCATGTTTCAGGAAAAATATGATGGATATCTACGCCTTCGTCGAAAAACACTGTGAGGTTGTACCCCTGTCCACTGCGGAAATCCTTCGCGCCTTCCTTCATGAGAAGTGCAAGTATGCCCTTATATGCTGCAGAGAGACGAGTCCGCATATACTGTAGACGAACCGCTCTGAAGGTACCATCAATCACGGTTGATGGTTCAGGCCCTCCCTCCAACCACGCTGGGACCTCAACAATATCCTTGGCAATTCTGGCTTCGTTTCCACCACCATAAAGCTCACCAAAAATGCCACACCAAAACCAACGAGTAATCTTTGCCAAGTGTCCGGCATGATCGGCCTTGTCCCCAATTTCAGAAAAAATTGTTGCAAGTGGCACTAGCTGTGCTTGATATGGTATGTCAATGACCCTGTGAATATTTTGTTGCCGTAAAAATTTTGCAGCTTTTTTAAACCCGACTTCGATGCTCGAACGATATTCAAGATACGCATTCAGCGGCAATTCAAGGAGAGACTGGCGTGTTGCCCTTACAGCAGGAAGATCATTTTCTTTCACACCACTTGCGAGCTTATCTGCTCTGACTTTCTTTGTGTGTCGCAATGCAATTGCCTGGAGCACTTCTGTGCTTGCTACTTTCGCAAGCACACCGATAGATTGGTCTGCTGCTCGTCCGAACGTGGCCAAACGAAATTGCATGCCAGTTTTGCCATCTGTGCCCAACCAATCGTCACGTAGTTTGTGTCCCTGGGCAGCATACATAGCAGTCAGCAGTTCGAATGCGTCAAGTGGCTTGCCCCCAGTGTTGACTTTTTCAAAGACCAGGCAAACTGCTTCGCGCGAAGTGCCTTGATCAAGCGAGATGACCGGAATATGGTAGCCTTTGAAATTCTGGAGAACATCATCCTTAAACTTCTTGAAGATGTCCCGTTTTGTGAGTTCACCTCTTGCTATCAAATAGTCACCAAAACCATCTTGCCATGCATCCCAATCGAAAACCTGGTTCAAAGGGAACATCATTTTCTCGTATTCATACTCCGGGCGAGAGAGATCGATCAAGATATCCTTATCAAAGTTGGTTTTAAGACGCCGATCCTCTGGAAGCGAAAAAATGGCTTCTTCACGAAGACTTTCATTCTGCAATGCCTTTTGAATATCTATATAGAACCAACGTTTCACCAACTTGTTTTTTGGTGTGATAGTTTGAACAACTTGATTTCTCATGCAAGCCTGGTAGAGGGAAGTCATGCGTTGCTGACCGTCAAGCAATAACTGTTCAGGTCGCACCGTTTTAGCATCCTCTGGTGCGCCTTGAATAGGTCGCCGTGCAAAAACATCCATTGCATTTGAATCGGACTTCAAAGTCATAAGTGCGCCAATTGGAAATGCTCGTGATACGGAAGTGATAAGACTTAGGATTCTATCTTCTGCCCATACCCAACTCCTTTGGAAGTCTGGTAACTGTAGTTTGCCTGCGCCACAATCCTCAAGTAAAGCCTCTAGGGAAACCGGATTTGTCGTAAAAGTTGCATTCGGCACTCAAAACTCCTTTAAACTTGTGAGGGTTTACGAATTTATTATCGAGATCATTTTTTATTATGCACCCATGTTCTTGTTCAACTCAATGCGATTATTGGGAAACATTTTGCTGGATAGAGTTATCAATCAACTGGTTAAACTCCTCTTCCACCCTGGACTCGAAATCAGACATGATCTGGTACACATCAGTAAATTCTGCGAAAGCCCAACGGCCATAAGCGCCAAGATGGTTCACGCCGGATACCCAATAGGTCTCCATGGTGGATTTCTTTTCCTTGGCATCTTCACGGCGATAGCCCTTGATCTCAACGACAAGATGAAGCCAATCGCCGGGACCGTGGCCGTCATCCACCAACACGATAAAATCAGGTAGATACTTACGCGTCTCTGAACCGTAACGGTAAGGCACTTCCAAGCCGAGATTGTGATTTTTCACATAGGCTTTCACCTTGGGGTGCGACTCTGCCACGCGGCAGAACTCCCCTTCCCAATCGCTGTCGAGTATGATCCAATTAATGTGGCAAGCATTGGAGCTGGTTTCCCAGCGATTTGTCCTTGAAGTATTGAATCGGACATGCATGGTTGAGCCGGTGGGGTTATATGGATCGAGCAATGCCTTGATGGGCCGTTCTCCCATGAACTGTCTGGTGATAGCCGCGGTTATACGATTGCAGGCCATGTCCGCCAGTTCCTGATACATCAGCAAGGCGGGATAGGTATCGCCTTTGCACACCAGGCAGGTGTCGAGCCATTGTTTGGTGATGCGCTTGAGTTGACCGAAAAGATGCAGCTTGGGCTCTTCGCCGGGATCGCGCCACTTGCTATAGAGCAATCGCTGGGTAAGATAGAACACCAGCGTGGAGGGCCGGATATCCCCCAAATGTTTGAGACTCATATCCGCGCCTTCCCCGATTATGCCCGAGTTGCGCGTGATGGAAGGGCCGACCAGGTCGGGGGAAAGTATCAGGATTGAGTCGTCGTTGAAATCAGCGGATAATCTCTCCTCCGGCAATTCGACGCGATAACCTTCGACACGGGGAAAACGGATTTCCAGGTGATCACGTTCCGGCCGCACGGCCTTGACCTGGATCGTTGGCCGTGGTGGCTGAGGCGGCGCTATGACTGGTTTAGCGGTAAAATCAAAAGGAATGCCAAAAACATCAGCATATTCCACATTAAAAAGATTCTCTTCATTGAGCTCGTAAGATTGGCGGCGTAAGGCACGGCCAATAACCTGTTCACAGAGCAACTGGGTGCCAAAGGCGCGGATGCCGAGGACATGTGTGACGGTACTAGCATCCCAACCTTCTGTGAGCATGGAAACCGAGACGACGCAGCGTATGCCGCCACCCAGTTGACCATGTTTGCCAACTGTGTTCATGACCTCACGAAGCAATGCCTGGTCGCTGAGGTTGTCGCCAGCACGGGCGTCGCCGGTACGCTCGACTACTTCGCGGCGAAATCGTTCTATCTCGTCACTGGCCATGGAACGGAAATTGTCGTCAAGCGCATCGCCAGCTTCGAGCTGTTCGCTGTCGATCAGGAGTGTGTTTGGACGCGGCAGAGGGTTGCCGGTGGATTCGTCGAAATTGCGGAACAGAGCAAGCCGGCCATTCTCCAGCGTGGTGGAACCGTCCTCATTTTTACGCTGAAAACCGGAGACGAAATCATACACGAGTTTGGAGATGGCAGTGTTCTGGCAGACAATAATAAAACAGGGTGGGACTGGAATGTTGTTGTTCTCCCACAACTGAAATGTCTTTTCATAGTGACCGTAGAGCGCCTGCAAGGCAGTTTGCAGACGTGCCGGGAGTTTGAGAGGGTCGAGTTCGCCTCCCTGACCGCGTCCTTTCTTGGGCATATCGGAACGGATGTTCTCCCACAAGTTCCGGAACATGGGCATCTCTTCACCGGGGATATTTTCCGCTACTGGAACGCGCGGCAGTTTAACGATGCCACATTCGATGGCATCCATCAACGAAAAATCGCTCATGGTCCAGGGGAACAAGGTGCCTTCGGCGTAGCCTGAGCCGCTGAGGAAAAACGGCGTGGCGGACAAATCGATGACGCGGCTAAGTCCCAGTTTGCGGTTCACGGCTTCGAGACCGGAAATCCACAATCGGGCGGCTTCACTGTTCTTTTCAGCCTCTTTGCGCTCATCGCCTTTCAAATCTTCTTCCCCGGCCTCCTGGGGCTTTTCTCTGTAGCAGTGATGTGCCTCATCATTGATTATAAGAATATTTTTCATGCCCATCAAATCAGGCATCACCCGTTGCAGCATTTGGCCTTCGGTCTCCAGCGTGTCCAGTTCACCGCCGGTGCGGCCTTTGAGCAACGCGCGGCCGCCGGTGGAGAGTTCGATGCGTTCACGCCGTTTGAAAGCATGATAGTTGGTGATGACGATCTTGGCCCGGTGGATATCGTCGAGCAGGTCATTGGGGACCAGTTCCCGGCTGGCATAGTAGCTGTCAGGATCATTGGGCCAGAGGACGCGCAAGCGGTCTTTGATGGTCAGACCGGGGGTGCAGACAAGAAAACCACGGGTGTAGTTTTTGCTCGACGGCCGACGCACCGCGTTGATGGTTTGCCAGGCGATGATCATCGCCATCACCGTAGTTTTGCCTGCACCGGTGGCGAGTTTCAGCGCCAGCCGCAACAGTCCAGGATTCGCATCCTTGTTGGCCGCTGCGAGATAGTCCAACAGTTTTTTACCGCTCTGGGTGTGCGAAGCAACCTCGGTGAGCCAGATCAGGGTCTCCACTGCCTCAATCTGACAAAAAAAGGGGCGCAAGCCGCCGAACCTGTGATGCCGCCAGTGCTGGAGGAGCCGGGCTGTTTCCGGCGTCACTTGCCATTGACTGGGATTGGGCAAAGACCGCCACGAATCCACATACCCACGTACTTCATTGATAATTGAAGTTGGGTCATATTGCTGTTGTTTTGTTGAAAGTCCCCTGCCTTCATCAAAAATCAGCTGCTCTTGTCCGGTATGGGTTTTGCGTTTTCTCGGCTTTGGGATTGGGGTTATAAAATCCGCGCGGCGGCGCGTTTCCAGAATTTTTTGCGTGGGTTGACCGTCAGTGTCAAGTTCCCAATGGCGTCTAGGAGGAGTATATGGCGAATTCAGAATGGGATGATCAAAGAATGGATTTGACATAGACTGATTTGAACTCACATTTCCTCCGCCGGTGTGATTGTATCGCAGTTGCTATCGCGTTTCTGATATAATAGACAGGTCCCCTCATCGTAACGACATATGGCTATTCGATGTACGATTCTTATGCTTATCAAGATAGTCTTTCCCATTGATTGCATGTTACCAAAATATCTTCATCATTTTTAAGAGCATGGTCATTTTCGTTGAATTCTGGCACACCCCATCCGAACTAATAATCAGCAATATTATGATGAATGCGATAATAATTGTTTACAGCAGGTAACAATAAGTGTATCGCCGGAAACGCACAAAATTCGAATTAAATTTTTAAGCACTAATATACGGCAGCACCAAGAGAATGAGTTTTCAGGACGAGCATCAGACTTTATGCAATTATCCTTTTCGTCTATCTGCTCGATTGTCAATCGCTTTTCCCACGATCGCGACAATTATTGAAAATAAAATCGGTCCAATCTTTTTTGCGCCATTAATCACTTTATCTATCTTTTCTGCCCTTCCCCTTTGAACTTCTAATTTACATCTTTCACATAAATCACCCTCTTGGATGCTCTGGGAGCATTTCTTGCATTCTTTCATCTTTCAGTTCCTCATATTTTATCTCAATTACCAATTCGCGGTTACTATCGAAAGCCCTTGAAGCACAAATTTGAGCAATTTCGAACTCCCTTGTTATCATATCGAGTGAAAAGTGAATATTTGCTTCATAGGGAAGATATCGCGCTTTTTGTTTCAAACCACTATCCAATTTATCACAAAAATCAATATATTGATTTTTTGCTTCAATTGCGCTGTCATGTTGTTCCCAGAGAGAATGAATGCGCATTAAATATGCAGTGGAAAGGTTTATATATTGTATATCCTCTTTTATCAAGTCATAATCATGGAAAATGTCATTTATTAGATCAACAGCTCTTCTATCAACGCCAATTACTTTCCAGAAACGATCCGTCGGTTTGGGGCCTCTTAAGTTCTTGCTAAGCTTATTCCTTAAATCTTGCATCAATACGGATCTGCCCTCATTCAGAGTTTGAACAGCATTTGACAATTGGCTATTTCTTATTCCGATGTCTTTCGATTGATAGGCCTGTAGATATAAGTTAATGCCGCCATCAATTTTTGCTTTATTATTTGAATGTTGATATATCAATAATTGACCAATTTTTTTATCAATTTCAAGAATCTTCTCAGTAAGTTCAGCTACGCTCGCCTGCATTGAAATCTGAGTCAAATTCGAAAGTATCTGCGATGACAGCTCTACCTTATGCCAATTTGCTTGTTCAAATATTTCTTTTTTCCCATCTGCATTGCGTATCATTCCATTCCAGAGCTTTGTATCTTTTTTGAGCATTTTTTCAAACTGACCACTTCTTAATCCAGCATGTGCCTCTTTTGTAAGAGTTGCAATAAATACATCCTTTTCACGCATCTCATCAGTTATCAGCTTTGCATATCCGGGCATTGCACGAATTACTCTAATTATTTCAAGCCTTGTATTTTCCATATGCTTGGAGAAAAGCTTGTCGTTTTCTTGCACTTTTTGAATCGTGCTTTCGCTTATCACAAGGCTCTCATCAGTTTCCATGGCTATTCCCAATGCATGAGTAGCAAAATCAGACCGTTTATGCTAAATCGCTATATGAATGAAAATGTAAGGTTCTTGAATACAAATATTATTTAAGTAGTATCCCAACGTCAGAGAAAAGGTGACCTCCTAAAGCACTAATTTGACATATATTAGATCCCGTTGCCCATAGGAATCGATTTCAACTCAAATTTTTCCATATTTTAATTAGAGTTAAATCTACTCTTTATCCATACTGGGACATTACAGAATATTTTATTATTATTGGAAACCGGCTTTTAAGCGTAAACACCACCATATGTTTAGAAACTAATAAAGGCTCAGCCACCTTTTATGACTGAGCCTTTCATTTTCCCCAAATGACCCCTCCCAGATTATTCCACTTCCCAAGCTGCGAATTTCTTTAAACTTTCCTCAAAACCTTCATAATGTAATAATATTATACATTAAATCAAGGGAATTTGCTGAAATCCTTTCGATTGTCAATTCTGCACATTGTTATCCTTCCGGCGTGAAGGCATTCAACGACATATGAAGATTCCTTGGCATTGGCTGCAAAGCCAAAAGTGAAAGCAGTGATAATAAAAAAGGCTATGGCCATGTATACTTAATTGTTCTGTGCATGACCATGATAAATTGTAATAATGAATTGAGAGCTCTGAAAATTCAGAGCTCTTTTCTTTTTCCAATACCTCCATTTTACCCATACATGGACATCTTTTAGCCCAGTTTTAGCCCAGTATTTTCATTTAAAAGCCTGGTCCACTTTCGATTTGAGCTTTTCATTGCCAGCTGAATTCTCTCGTTTTTCATTGCGACTCTGGATAATTATGCGTACTTTAAAACTATAGATTACCAACGACTTAGATTTACCACCAGATTATTCTATCCTGGCAGGAATAGCTCCAAAGTAAATTCTATCATGTATCCGGCACGCTGGAGATCAATCCATCTGGGTTGTATCTATGACTGATATGATTCATGTTTTCATCGCCGATGACAACCGTCTGCTCCGGGAAGGCCTGGTTTCCATGCTGGCTGAACAGGGCGACATAATCGTCGTGGGCACGGCCCCGGGCGGCCAGGAGGCCATAAATCAAATCAACAGCTTGGCTCCGGATGTTGCGCTCATTGACATCGGCATGCCCGATAAAGACGGTCTTGAAGTCACCCAGACACTTCACCAAACAGCGCCGGGAGTAAAAGTAATTATTTTGGGCATGATCGATCTGACCGAAGAAATCATGTCCTGTATTGAAGCCGGAGCAGTTGGTTATGTATTGAAAGAAGCTTCGTTCGAAACCCTGGTGGATACCATTCGTTCGACTTATCGCGGCGAATACTTGTGCTCACCCCGAATGACGGTTTCATTGTTCACGCGTATATCAGAGTTCGCCTTCGAACGCATGCCAAAGTTGGATACAAGTCCGATCAATCTAACCAGCCGCGAACTGGAGATCATTAATCTGATCGCCGAAGGGTTGACCAACAAAGACATAGCGCAGCGCCTTTTCATCGAAACTCAGACCGTCAAGAATCACATCCATAACATCCTCGATAAATTGCATCTCTATAATCGCCTTCAAGCCGTTCAGTACGCCCGCGACAGAAATCTGCTCAAAAAACAGCCCTAGTACTGGTACCAACCTCGTCTAAGTGCCAATTCCACGTCCAATTGGTTGTAATCCACTCAGCGAAGGACTGGATCCTGGTATCACGCCATTTGAACCTCCCGGTCTATAGGTTTGCGGGACAATAATGCGTATACTATTGCCATGAGGAGATCCCGTAACGCCAAAATCAAGATCATGCTCTCGAGCCGGCCGAAAATGCTTTCAGAGGTTATCAAAGGTATTGTGGGTCATCAACCGGATATGGAGGTGATCGGCGAAGTGATCAATCCGATCGACCTGTTATCGGCTGTTAGAGAAATGCCTGTGGATGTGGTCATCATTACCCCGCTCAATGCCGTCGGAGATCCAAGAATCTGCAGCCATTTATTGAACGAGAATCCGTGTTTAAAAGTAGTCACCCTGTCAGCAAAGGGTGAGGTGGCTTATATCTTTCAGGCGGGCGCACCCAGGATACGTTTCGACGATCCCTCCGGGCAGGTGATTCTGGGCGCCATCCGTGAGAACCATCCGGCACACTAGATTCTCTGAAGTGCACACTACCGCCTGCGTGTTGTGAGTGTTCGCTTGACAATCACAGCGAATATCTGCAACATAGACAAGAAATTACAGGATCGAATAGCAGCCGAAAAAGAGAATCCTCCTCAGACTGGCGCTAAAGGATATCTGCGGCGGCGGTGGCAAGCATTCTTCATCCAAGGTAAACTATTTTATTAATGCGGCAATAAATTGATGCCCGATGATACTGGAGCGACCATGTATAGTGATGCAAACAAGATATTTGTGGGAATCAAAATTAATGAGAAACTGCGTGATAATCTCGATGCGATTAAGGCATTTTCAAAGCCCCATGCGGAGGATAGCGGGGGTGAAGACCTCTATGCATTGCAAATCGACAATGATGAATATTTTGGCAGGGAAATCAGGAGCGGTGCTTCGATAGAGAATCTAAATAATGTTTTCATGAATGTGAAGTCGACTCTGAAGATGACATGTCCGAAATTTTCATTTGCGGATGATGCCATAAAATTTTTCGCTCTTATTCCAGTACCAAAGAGGACTCTTTACTGAGGGAGGTTGTACAAAAAAACAAACCACAAAACGCAAAATTTACTGAACTGAATTATCCAGAGGAGATCAAAATGAATATCTACGTAGGCAACATCGGCGCTGATGTCACCCAGGAAGAATTAAAAGAATTGTTCGAGACCTTCGGAAAAACCGAAAGTGTTTCCATCGTCACGGACAAGTACAGCGGTCAATCGCGGGGTTTCGGTTTCGTCGAGATGCCCGCAAAGAGTGAAGGGCTGGCGGCCATTGCCGGGTTGAACAGTAAGCCTTTCAAGGGTCAGGCCCTCAGTGTCAATGAAGCCCGGCCCCGAACGGAAAACCACCGCGGCGGTAGTGGAAGGCGTTTTTGACGTAAAAATCCCCGGAGAATCGAGCTGAACGCGGCAACGAGGGCCCTCCCCCTCGCTGCCGTTCATTTTAATCCAGCCAGGCGGTATTCGGAGGAGCTCCGGAAAGAACGCATCTGAAAAATCATTAAGAGTGCACCCATGAAAGTAGAGAATAATAAAGTTGTCACCTTTCATTATACCCTGAAATTTGACTCGGGTGAAGTCTTTGATTCAACCACCCTGCACAATCCGGTCAATATTCTGGTCGGACAGCATCAGGTTATTCCGGGTCTGGAAAAAGCCATCATGGGGATGCGAGTGGGAGAAACCAAAGATGGTATTATCGAACCAAGGAATGCCTATGGTTATTTCAACGAGAAGCTTGTTAAAGCCTATCCGCGAAAGTTTATTCCAAGCAGCATCGCATTACATATCGGCCGGATCATCAAGGCAAGAAAGAAGAATGGTCAAATGGTCAATGTTGTTGTCAAATCCTACAACGAGACCGAGGTAGTGCTTGATCTGAACCATCCGGGAGCCGGCCAAAAAGTGAACTTTAAAACCCGAATTATTAATATTCGTGAAGCCACTCCAGAGGAATTGCAGTCGGGGACAGTCCACTAATCAGCTATCGAACCGGCACCTGGTCTAAAGCCCGGCGTGATAAAGAATAGTTCGATACGCATTTTTACCTGCGGCAGTGCTCCCGAATCGCTCCCTTCATCCCACGTTCCCGATATTTTGTGCTCGCTCAGAACCAGACAGCGCACCTCCAGGGAGATCTTTTTACCAGAGAGGCCTGCGCCCAACTGATATCCCAAGGCAGATGTTGGATCGTAGGTTTCTGAATACTTTTCATATCCGGGTTGGTTGGCCTCGAAACCTGTGAACCGTGAAAAACTCTCCACGGCACTTGTCTTGCCGTACAGGGAGTAATGGGGGTCTTGCTTCATAACGTAGACGATGCTGCCGTATCATTCAGGCTGTGATGCGTCACCAACCACAAAACAAGGAGACCGAAATGAGCAACCATGACCCGAGCAATTTCCCGACAGGGCCGGATGCAGGGGCACCCGGCATATTACCCCCTCTTCCGTATGCTGAAAATGCACTTGAACCAGGTATAACGGCCCAAACGGTGAACTTCCACTACGGGAAACATCACAAAGGCTATGTAGACAATTTGAACAAACTGATTACAGGAACAGAATACGCCGGCATGACCCTGGAGATGATTATCGAGAGCACTGCAAGGCAACGGGAAAGAGCCGCGATCTTTAACAATGCCGCTCAAATTTGGAACCATTCCTTCTATTGGAAAAGCATGAAACCGAATGGAGGAGGCGAACCGCCCGCTGCCCTCAAGCTGAGAATCGAGGAATCCTTCGGCAGTGTCGATGCCTGCAAGAAAGAGCTCGCCAGCGCGGCTTTATCACAGTTCGGAAGTGGCTGGGCCTGGCTTGTCCTCCAGGGCGGGAAGATCAAGGTAGTAAAAAGCGCCAATGCTGACAACCCGTTGGCATCGAGCGTTATACCCTTGCTTACGATTGATGTTTGGGAGCATGCATATTATCTGGATTATCAGAATCGTCGTGCCGACTATGTTAATGCCGTGCTCGACAAGCTTGTCAATTGGGAATTTGCTCTCCAGAATATCCTCTAGCGGTGGCACAATTCGGTCCAGAGGACGGACACAGCAAGAAAATGGCGCCCAGGGCAGCGCATAAAACGAAACCAGCCACAGATTTTAAAACCCTTTTTAGCGAGAGTAGCCGGGACCATATTTCATGGCTCCAAAATGAGCCTTACCTTCTGTATATAATCCTTTTATGGATACTATTACCATAATAACCCTAACGAAAGAGGGAGACCATACCATGAGAATTCCACAGGAAGTGCTCATAAATGACAAACCGCTAAACGGAATTCTTGCCGACCATTTGAAATGGCTGGAAACAATGACCCGGCAGGGGAAGAAAGCCAATTTTGCCGGGGTCGATTTGCATGATGTCGATTTATCCATGGAAGACCTCAGGGAGATCGATTGCGTGGGGGTCGATTTGACTGGGGCCAATCTGAGGAAAGCTGATCTCTCGGGGGCTAATATCCAGGATGCTGATTTCTCTAATGCCAATCTCAACAAGGCCAATCTGAGTGGAGTTAAAAACATTTCGAAGGCAAAAGGATTGGATTTTGCAGATTTAACGGATGCAATTCTGGATGAAGAAACAAGACAATTTCTATTGCCACACAAAAGGATGTAATGATAGTGATCCTGGGCATGAGTTTTCGAACTCATGACAAGAGAAAATCAACCAAATGATTTCACAAAGGTATTGGTAGTTAGTGGAGTCTTAAAAATCCTGTGTTAAATCAGGGATCAGGATGTCCATTAATGGGTCCTATTCCTGGCGGCCTGTGCAACCGGTATCCAGGGCACACCGCGTAATGATTAGAATTTATCCTGTCAACGGGTTAGATCAAATTCCCTGTCACTCGACAGGTCTTTTTTATACTACCTCCATTTTGCCTGTCCCTGGATATTACCCCTCTCAGCCGACTGAATTCCCATCCTCATCTTGGCAGAAAAATCAAAAACTCGGTATACTCCCCCTCCACACTCTCGAACGAGATCGTCCCCTTGTGCTCGTGCACGATAATGTCATAGCTGATCGATAATCCCAGGCCGGTCCCCTGACCGGTGGGCTTGGTGGTGAAGAAGGGGGTGAAGAGTTTGTCGCGGATCGCCGCGGGGATGCCGCTGCCGTTGTCGCGGATGCGCACCTCCACCCCGCCCTTTACGCAGCGGCTGGAGACCGTCAGCCGCGGCGCGAAGGGCTCGCCGGCGCTCCGTTTCTTGCGGTTGGCCTCGTAGCAGGCGTTGGCGAGAATATTGAGGAAAACCCGGCTGATGTCCTGCGGCACAACCTCCAACATGCCCACGGCCG
>Ga0116171_10001498_pt1 | contig 23117 bp, 14 predicted proteins | sample AD_JPNHW2_MetaG_FD_89798 | JGI IMG/M metagenome (GOLD analysis project Ga0116171, IMG submission 89798) | Active sludge microbial communities of municipal wastewater-treating anaerobic digesters from Japan - AD_JPNHW2_MetaG | ecosystem: Engineered > Bioreactor > Anaerobic > Digestate | place...
AGATTCAAATGACAGCGGCTGCGGCTGTGATGTAATAGGTCTTTAATAGCGGTCTTTAATATCCTTGCAAATCTGAAGTTTTTTAATTAACATTGACCGTTTAAAAGAACTTTATCCGGAGATTTATTAATGAAGAAACTATTTATCACCATGACGATCTTCCTTTTCATTTCATGCAGTCTTGAAAAATTTGAAAACCCTGCTGCAGATGAAGAACAGTCCGGATCAGATGAGGAAATATCTGAAAACGACATTGCGGATGGTGATGACGCCAATGATGATGTCGTTTTTGATGAAGATGTTATAAATGATGAAGATGATGACAGAATAGAAATTATTAGATGTGATTCAAACGATGACTGTCCTGAGTCTGACAGATGTTATTTCAACAGGTGCTATTCTTCAAAGCTGTTTATGTCTATCTGGACAATTTATAATAGCGACAACAAAATTAAACTTCCGCTGGTTAAAAACGGCAATTACGATTTTATGGTGGACTGGGGTGACGGAACAATTGAAAAAATAACAAATTCGAACTATTTTAAAATCCATCAATATGAATATAAATCCGGACAGCAGTATCTTGTTATAATTGATGGAATTGTTGAAGGGTGGCAGTTTTGTGATTACAATGAGTATGATGAAGAATGCGATGAAAGTGATTCTGAAAAAATATTTGAGATCATTCAATGGGGATCTCTGGCATTCGGTGATACAGAAAATCAGTTCAGAGGATGCTCTAATCTTGAAATAACAGCAACAGATTCTCCTGATCTAAGTAAAACTAAAAGCCTTAAAGGTGCTTTTGCCGAATGCGAAAAGATCTTTCCGACAGGATCAATGTTCAGTGACTGGGATGTTTCAAACATAACAAACCTTAGCAGGATGTTTCAAGGAATAGAATGGTTTAACCAGGATCTTTCGAGCTGGGATGTATCAAATGTTACAGATATGAGTTATTTGTTCTCCAGAACTGCGTTTAATAAAGATATTTCAAATTGGAATGTTTCGAATGTTACCAATATGGAAGGACTTTTCGGGGGATCGGATTTCAATCGGGATATATCAGAATGGGATGTTTCTAAAGTAACAAATATGAGTAAAATGTTTGGCAGTACACCTTTCAATCAGGACATATCAAACTGGGATGTATCAAATGTTACAGATATGAGTTACATGTTTGAATCTGCAGTTGCGTTTAATAGCGATCTTTCCGGCTGGGATGTTTCAAATGTAACAGATATGAATTCCATGTTTAAAGGTGCATCATATTTTAACCGTAACATTTCTGAATGGGACACCTCAAAAGTTGAGAATATGAACTTTGTTTTTAATGGTGCCGGATCATTTAATAAGGACATTTCAAGTTGGAATGTTTCAAATGTTAAAAGTATGAGCGGAATGTTTTTTGGAGCAGAATCTTTTAATCAGAACATGAAGGACTGGAATACTTCGAATGTCACGGATATGAGTATGATGTTTTATTTTGCTGATTCATTTAACGGCGATATATCAGGATGGGATGTTTCAAAAGTTACAAACATGAGCATCATGTTTTGCGATGCCAAAATGTTTAATCAGGACTTGTCTAACTGGAATGTTGCCAATGTTATTGATATGAGCGACATGTTCTTTTTAGCAGGATCTTTTGATCAGGATATTTCAAACTGGGATGTCTCAAATGTCACAACCATGAACAGCATGTTTCAAAAAGCTGTTTTATTTAATCAGGATATTTCATCTTGGGATGTTTCAAGCGTATCTGATATGGGATATATGTTTTACGGTGCGGATTTGTTTAACCAGGATATCTCAAACTGGAATGTATCACATGTAACGGTGATGAGCGCTATGTTTGCATTAACAAAAGCATTTAATCAAGATATTTCCAACTGGAATGTGTCAAATGTTAATCGCATGGACGGCATGTTCACATTTGCGGAATCTTTCAATCAGGATATTTCAAAATGGGATGTTTCTGATGTTACAGATATGACTGGAATGTTCAGGAATGCAACATCTTTTAATCAGGATATTTCAAGATGGGATGTGTCGGATGTAGCTGCAATGAATAATATGTTCTATGGTGTCACCCTCTCCACAGTAAATTACGATGCGATCCTTAACGGCTGGAGCGCGTTGACTCTTCAAGATGATGTCAGTTTCCACGGCGGAAATTCAAAATACAGTTCTGCTGCTGAAGCGGCGAGAGCTAAGATAATAAATGATTTCAACTGGACAATAACTGACGGCGGCAAAGAATAATGAAATATGTACTATTAATGGCACTTTTTGTGTTTGTTTCATGTGATCCACCTCAAAAACATAGTGCAGATTTTATTGATGAAGACGGGTTTCTTTGTGATTATGATATTATGAATGAAAATGAATCTGAAATTATAAACGATATCGAAAATGAAAGTGATTCAGATGATAGTGATAGCGATATGACAGTTGTTTGTGACTCTGAAAACAAATGTCCTGAAGGGGAAAATTGTCTGAACGGGTTGTGTTATTCTCAAAATTCTTTTGTTTCAGAGTGGAATACCGGCGAGTCGGAATTTTCTGTTTTAAATGAAATAAAATTACCGCTGGTTGAAAACGGAGAATATGATTTTACCGTTTTCTGGGGAGATGGAACAAGTGACAGAATAACAGAATGGGATGATCCGGCTTCCACTCATAAATACAATGGAACAGGTGTTTATGTTATTGAGATATCCGGAAAAATTACCGGTTGGAAGTTCTGTGATTTCAATAAGACTGAAGAAGTTTGTGCTTCAAGCAGTTCAGAAAAAATAACTCAAATATTTCAGTGGGGCACACTTGCGTTCGGAGATACCGAATATCAGTTTGGAAATTGTTTGAATCTTGACATCAAAGCTGTTGACAAACCTGATCTTAGTAAAACAAAAAGCCTGAAAGGAGCTTTTTTCGAATGTGAAATGTTTTTCGGGGACGAGGCTTTTTTTAATAACTGGGATGTGTCCGGAATAACCGATATGAATGCCATGTTTAAAGGAGCCTTGCGTTTTAGAGGAGATATATCAGAATGGAATGTATCAAATGTGACTGACATGAGCAGTATGTTTGAAGGTGACTATGGGTTTGATCAGGATTTATCGAAGTGGAATGTTTCAAATGTGAAAAACATGGCATTGATGTTTCACAGTACTGAATTTAATCAGGATATATCGCAGTGGAATGTCGCAAAAGTCATAGACATGAGCGGAATGTTTTCTTATACTCCGTTTGATCAGGATATATCCAGCTGGAATGTTTCTAATGTTGAAAACATGAGCAGTATGTTTGCCGGATCATCGTTTAATTGGGATCTGTTAAGCTGGGATGTGTCAAAAGTGAAAAATATGTCAGGAATGTTTAAAGGATCTTCTTTTAATTATGATATTTCAACTTGGAATGTTGAAAATGTCACGGATATGAGCGAAATGTTTTCATATGCAGAATTTTTTAATGAAGATCTTGCCAATTGGAATGTTTCAAATGTAGCTAATATGCAAGGAATGTTTAATAATGCAAAATCATTTAATCAGGATATATCAAAATGGAATGTTTCCAGTGTTATCGACATGAGTTCCATGTTTAAAGGAGCCGAAATTTTTAATAGTGATATTTCAGACTGGGATGTATCAAAGGTTACAAATATGAGTGGGATATTCTACGAAACGGTTCTGTTTAATCAGGATCTTTCTAAATGGGATGTGTCAAATGTTACAGATATGAGGGCCGCGTTTGCTTCTGCTAAATCATTTAACGCCGATTTATCAAACTGGAATGTTTCTAATGTTTTGAATATGGAATCTATGTTTTTCGGTGCAGCATCATTTAATCAGAATATATCAAGCTGGAATGTTTCAAATGTTACAGACATGGGTTCGATGTTTACAAGTGCGGTTCTGTTTAATCAAAACATATCAGGATGGAATGTTTCTAATGTAACTAACATAGTCAGTATGTTTGAAGGTGCTGATTCGTTTAATCAGAGTCTGTCTAGCTGGGATGTTAGCAATATAAAAGATATGAATTCAGTATTCCGGGATGCAATTTCATTTAATGGAGATCTTTCGGGCTGGGATGTTTCAAATGTAACAAATATGTTTGCTGTGTTTCAAGGAGCATCATCTTTTAATCGTGATATTTCCGGATGGAATGTTTCCAATGTTAAAGAAATGAGCTATATGTTTACGAGTGCTGATTCATTCAATCAGGATATCTCAGGCTGGGATGTGTCAAAAGTGTCTCAGATGTTCTTTATGTTTTTTCATGCGAATTCATTTAATCAGGATTTGTCCTCATGGGATGTTTCTAATGTTAGTTATTTTTGCAGCATGTTTTCCAATGCCGTAGGTTTTGATCAGAATCTTTCAAAATGGGATGTTTCTAACGCTAAAAACATGCAGGGTATGTTCTCAGATGTAACTTTGTCTACAGAAAACTATGATGCAATTCTTAATAATTGGAGCGAACTTGTTTTACAGAACGATGTCGAATTCGATGGCGGAAATTCAAAATACAGTTCTGCTGCTGAAGCGGCGAGAGCTAAGATAATAAATGATTTCAACTGGACAATAACTGATGGCGGGTTGGAATAAAGTTTTTGCCGGTCATTTCACTCTCTCTGCCACTTCCGGGATATATCTCCAGTACTGTTTCGGCATGAAAGATCGTTGCAGTTTCGGGTTTTTGCGGTATTCGATTGCGATGGTGTCAAAATATTTTTTCCAGAGCGCTTCAAAGGAATCTTCGGCTCCAGTTTTTTCATAAAGTGCAGTAAGTTCGTGTACTTCCATTTCATCAAAAAATGCCTGCCGGATCTGTTTCCCGTTATAGAAAATCCCAGTGGATCTTTCTGTGTCGTGAAGTATCCACTGAGAATTTGAAAGCCTGTCTTTGAAATGTTCCCCAAGTAAGGGCAGTACAAACGATTTGCTGAAATATGGTCCGTACAGAATATTTCCCATCTGTCTGAAGCGCAGAAGTCCTTTGAGCTTGTGCGCTTCTCCGGCAGTTCTTCTAGCAGCTTTAATAATTGTATTTACTGAAGGTTCTGCAAGATGGGACAGTGCAGCGTGCCCGTTTGTACGGACATAATATAAAAATGAAGGAGTCTGTTCAATTGCATCGGCATAACCTGATGAAAAGGCATATACAAGTGTGTTTTTCACTTCCCTGAAAATAGGATCGTTGATCACAGGTTGAGCAGGATTTGTATCGGGAACAAGCAGAACCGGGATTTCAAAAAATCCGGGAATGTGATCTTTTTCTGGTTGAAGTCTGTCGCCGTCCTGAGACAGATTCCAAAGCACAGGAAGAATAGATTGATAAGTTTCCAGCGTTCCGTCAAAAAGGTAAAGAGTGCTCATAAAGGTTCCGTTGAAAAAAGTTTAAGCTGAAATGGTCCCGGTTCATGAGATTCAACGAGAGATCTGTAAATCGTCTGAAGTTTTTCAGAAACCGCAGGCATTCTTACTCCTTTGCAAGTGATGAAATATCTTGCTCTTTTCAGAACAACTCCCAGAGATTTCAAATTGTCGAAATTCAGATAATGACTCCGTCTTGCAATTACTATTCTTTTGGCTGATCTTGGACCAATGCCTGGAACCCGGAGAAGCATCTCGTAATCTGCGTTATTCACTTCGACCGGGAACATGCTGAAATGGTTTAATGCCCAGTTTGCTTTGGGATCAAGAGCAGTATCAAGCATCGGATGTTCAGGACTTAGTATTTCATCAGCGTGAAACTGATACTGACGCATAAGAAAGTCTGCCTGATAAAGTCTGTGCTCACGAAGAAGCGGCGGTTCTCGAAGCACCGGAAGGCGGGAATCATTGTTGACTGGAATGAAAGCGCTGTAATAGACTCTTCGCAAATTAAATTTGTTATACATCGCTTCAGAAAGCTTAACGATTGTAAGGTCTGTTTCAGGTGTTGCACCCACTATCATCTGGGTTGACTGTCCGGCAGGGGCGAATTTGGGAGCAAAACGGCTGATTTTGCGCTCTTCAATGCTGTTGGTCACACCTTCAGTGATAAGTTTCATCGGCTGAAAGATGTCAGTGTGTTTTTTATCGGTGAGGCGGTGAAGACTCTCTTTTGTCGGAAGTTCGATGTTCACGGAAATACGGTCGGCAAGCGCCCCGGCCTTGTCAATAAGTTCTTTTGATGCTCCAGGGATCGCTTTGACATGGATGTATCCGCCGAATCTGTATTCGTGACGGAGTATCCGCAGTGCATCGCTTAGAAGTTCCATCGTATAGTCCGGATTTTTGATGATCCCGCTTGAAAGGAACAAACCTTCAATATAATTCCTTCTGTAAAATTCTATGGTTATGTCGGCGATTTCCCGTGGCGTGAATATCACTCTCTGAATATCATTGCTCCGGCGGTTTATGCAGTAAGCACAGTCATAAATGCACGAATTTGTGAAAAGGACTTTGAACAGACTAATACATCTGCCGTCATCCGCCCAGCTGTGGCATATCCCGCAAGCCTTGCCGTTACCGATGCCGCCCTTTGGAGTTTTGCGGAAACTGCCTGACGAAGCGCAGCTCGCATCATATTTTGCCGAATCACTTAATATCTCAAGCTTTTTCATTACATCCACAGGTATCCCCTCCTGAATCTGTCAGGCAATGATACCTAACATAAAACAGGATGTCAATTAATTTGTGATAGGTTTTTAAAAGCTGAATTCCGCTCCGAGAGAGCCTTCGAACATCATTTCTGGTTCAACCTGTGGCTTGATATTTAATGTTATTCTGAGTGCAAAAATGTCATTAAATCTGGCGTGAGTTCTTAAAAATAAAGAAAAATCAGCATATTCGTGGAAAGACCGGGTTGTAAGATTGCCGGGATTCCAAACTCCGCCGCCGCCAAACTCCACAGGTCCGATCATCCCGTTAAGTGCGACCTGAATACTTCCGAAAGGGTATTCCGGATGATACACCCCTGTTGATATCCATATAAAATCCATTTTACCGGCTTCCAGAAGAATTGTCGGAAGCGGCAACATATCAGTTTCGTCAGATTGTGTTCCAAAACTCTCTTTTCTGACAATAAGCATGAAATCGGTTCTAACCCTGAAGTATTTCGTCATATAAGTAACGCCCAGTGCTCCCATTCCGCTATCACTGAGTTTTTCGACATCTTCAGGTTTATCGTTCTCATTTTCCGGTTCAAACTTGTGAGATATTCTGGTTGACCTTGAATATATTGCTGTAGTATGTATTTTCACACTTTCATTTAACTTTCTATCATATTTTAGTCCGACACTTCCCTGCATATACTTGTCTGTTGTTGAACAGCCCGTAACAGTAAAAGTGTTAAAAGCTCCTGAAAGCGTAACGCTGTTTTTATTTTCCTCTTTAAAAGTCTGCTCAGCTTCAACTGTCCCGGCAAAAAGAAGTGCAAAAATTATGAATTTTGTTATTGCGGATCTGTTCAAATGTAGCTCCTTAAATCATCACGGTTCCACAACCGGAACAGGAGTCAGTTCCCACGCCTCACCGTTTCCGAGCTGACCGTCACTGTTGCTGCCCCAGCAGTAAAGTTCATCGTTCCTTGTTCCACATGAGTGTCCTGCTCCTGTTGAAATATCTGTCCAATTTGAAAATTCACCAATTTTTTCAGGTGTATATGTGTCTGTTCCATACCCATTTGTTCCGTTCCCGAGCTGACCCAAAATATTTGTTCCCCAGCAGTAAAGCTCTCCGTTTCTTATTCCGCAAGCAAACAGACGCATTCTTGAGATCATTGACCAGTCATTGCCGCTGCCTACTTGAACCGGAGTTTTTATTACAGATGCTGTCCCGGCATCCATCAATCCTTTTTCATTGTTTCCCCAGCAGAATAATTTTCCTGATCTGATGCCGCATGTGCTGGAATCACCGGCGGATACCCATGTCCAATCGAATTCCGTGCCGACACGAACAGGCTTAATACTGGTGGTATATGTGTTGTCACCAAGCTGTCCCTTATCATTTTTCCCCCAGCAGTAAAGCTCACCGTTTCTTATTCCGCAAGTATATGAGATACCGGTTGAAATCATGTTCCAGTCATTATCGGTGCCTATCTGAACAGGGGATTCTTTATCCGAGGTTGAATCGTCGCCGAGCTGTCCATCACGGTTAATTCCCCAGCAATACAATTTGCCGGACCTTATTCCGCAGTAATGCTGATAATAGGCTGAAATTGTTTCCCAGTCATTATAGCCGATGATCTTAACAGGACTTGAATTTATAACGGTTGTATAAATATCAGAAGAAGAAAAATCCACTCCCCAGCAGAACATTTCACCATTATTTATTCCGCAAGTGTTAAACAGTCCTGTTGAAACAGCTGACCATTCAGTATCCGCCCCTATTTGAACGGGAGCTGCTTTATCGACTGCGGTTCCATCACCTATTTGCCCGTAATCATTGTTTCCCCAGCAGAAAAGTTTTCCCTCTTTTATCATACAGGTATTCATCAATGTTGCGGAAAAAGCGGTCTGTCCTGTCAATTCAGAAATCAATTCAGGAGTATTTCTTAAAGATGTTTTCCCAACTCCTGTCTGACCGTAAGAATATTCACCCCAGCAAAATACTTTATTATCTTTTTTCCCGCAAGAATGCATTTGTCCCAGATCAATATCGATCCAGCTTTCACTATCATCAATATTTGTCGGGACATATTTATCTATATTTGTTCCGTCTCCAAAATTTGCATCACTGTTGTTTCCCCAGCAATAGATCTTTCCTTCTCTTATTCCGCAAGTACTCTGGAGATCAATCGAAATTTTTGTCCAGTCGTTATAAGCGCCCATCTTTTCAGGAGAATGAATGTTGTTGTCAGTTCCCATAAGTCCTGTTCCGAGCTGACCGTATTGATTGTTTCCCCAACAGTAAAGTTCGCCATTTCGAATTCCGCAAATATGAAACGAGGTGCTGACAGAAGACCAGTCGCTGGAAAGGCCGATTCTTTTTGGAATGTGAGATGAAGCATAATCGTCGCTTCCAAGTTGACCTGACCAATTTTCACCCCAGCAGAAAAGTTCACCATTTCTAATTCCGCAAGTATTGTTAAACCCTGTTTCAACAATAAGCCAGTCTTCAAATTTGCCGGCTTGAACTGGAATGCTGGAATCATCAGTGGTCCCATTGCCAAGAATGCCGTATGGATTCTGCCCCCAGCAGAAAAGTTTTCCGCCTCTGATTCCACATGTGTGATAAAAACTTGAACTCACACTTGTCCAGTCACTATCGGTTCCTATCTTAACTGGAATGTTTTTGTCTGTTGTGGTTCCGTCTCCAAGCTGACCATATTCATTATAACCCCAACAGTAGAGTTCCCCATTTCTTATTCCGCAAGTTGACAAAGTACCTGTTGAAATGAAAACCCAGTTGCTGTAATTTCCGATTTGCACGGGAGAATATTTGTTAATATTTGTTCCATCCCCAAGCTGTCCGGAATCATTGTTACCCCAGCAGAAAAGTTTACCTTCTGAAATTTTACAAGTGTGACCGCCTCCCGCATCAAGGGTCTGTGGCGGTTGTTTGCAAGTCAGCAAGTTATATCCGGAGCAGTCGGCTTTGCATTCGGCAGTTCCGCCGGAGAACATAATTGAATCAATTTCAACACACGATTTTATGTCGCCAATCTTGCATTTTTCATCAGCAGTATCACATAAATACGGATCTTCTTCATCTATATCAATATCTGCATCGTCTATTTCAGGATCATCCTCGTTTTCCAGCCCTTCATTATCATCAAATTCAGCAATTTCATCCGGTTCAGCATCAACTTCATCAGTCTCTGCCGATTCATCTGGCTCAACTGATTCGTCAGGTTCAATAATATCATCATTTTCTATGTTTTTATCAGGTTCAGCTGTGTCGCTGTCAATCGCTGTGTCAGCATTCTCGTCTGAAATTGATTCAATGTCCGAATCTGTGATCTCATTTTTTTTGTCAGATCCGCATGCAATAAAAAAAGATGCGAATAAAAATGTTAGAACAATAATGAGTTTTTTCTTCATCATTTTACTTTTTCCGTAATTTTAGAAATAATAACTCTATTCATATTATCGTAATATTCATCGTCAGTAACCAGAACATGTTCATAGTGTGTCACATATATCTCACCGTTCAATCCGACAGCAACTTTCTGCCACTGTTCATTGTATTCGCTTCCCCACTGAGTAGCCCACAATTCATTTCCTAAACCATCCATTTTAATCAGAAAAGAGTCTCCTGCCCCCTTGTTTGAAAAGCCTTCAAATGCTCCGGTTGTATATCCTGATAGATATAAATTTGAATTTTTGTCATGATCTAATCCCATTCCTACACCTGATCCAAAATTCTTTTCAGAGACATTTGTTCCAGCTGAATTAAATTCATATAGAATTATGGAACCATTTTTTACACCAGTTGAAAATATTTTGTCCTGACCGTCAACCGTTGTAGCCCAGAGATAACCATCACCAGTTACTCTCTCCCATTGATAAGCACCGTTTGAATTGTATTTAACTGTGAATTGAGTATGCACACTATTATTGATTGCCTTGAAACCTGCTCCGTAAATATTGTTTTCACTATCCAGAGCGATAGACCTGATGACCTCATAATTTTCATTACCAAAATTTTTCAACCAGACCTGCTCGCCGTTTTTATCATATTTTGCAAAAAAAGCATCCGGTTCTTCTTCATTTTCCACATTCGTCTTCCCTCCGATGTAGATGTTCTCGTTTTTATCAATGGAAATTGCATAAATGGAAAGATCTGTGGTTTTATTCCATATTTCATTTCCTTCACCATCAAACTTTGAAAAAAAGTTATAATCCATCATATTTCCTGAAACATAAATATAATCATTGACAACTTTAACGGCATCAGCACCCTGCCAACTGTCTTCATTCCAGACAATACGCCACTTTTCTTTCATATCACTACCGATCTTTGCCAGATAAGCTTCATTGTGTTTTTCACCGACAATATAAATATTTCCTTCTCCGTCAATTGAAATATCATTACAAGTCGTGCCTTCGAAGCGTGTCGTTTCAACTGAAATTTCGTAAGTTATTTCATTTTGACCATCACTATCGACAAAATCATTGAATTCGTCACCATCTGGATAACCGTCATCATCATTAATATTTCCACTGTCAGGGTTTTCATTGTCATTTTCAGACCCGGTTTCACTGTTTCCACACGACAGAAAACTCAATAAAATGGATAATAAAAAAGTGAAAATCAACTTGTTTTTCATAACTTTTCTCCTTAAATCATCACGGTTCCACAACCTGAACGGGATTCAGTTCCCACGCTTCACCGTTTCCCAGCTGACCGACAGCATTATATCCCCAGCAGAATAACTTTCCTGCTCTTATTCCGCAGGTAAAACTATGTCCGGCAGAAACAGCTGTCCAGTCGGAATATTCGCCTATTCTTAGTGGCTCATATTCAAAACTGACAGCATTTCCAAGCCAACCAAATTCATCTGCTCCCCAGCAGTAAAGTTCTCCTTTTCTGATTCCGCAGGTGTGATATTCTCCAGCTGAAATGTAAGTCCAGTCATTTTCTTCCCCGACCCGACCCGGTGTTGTTTCATCATTATTTGTCCCAACCTGTCCGCACCAGTTTTCACCCCAGCAGTAAAGTTCACCGGAACGAATTGCACATCTGTATTTATATCCTGAGTCAATGTGTGTCCAGTCGTTTTCTTCACCGATCTGTGAGGGTTCTTCAATGAAATCTTCTTCTTCAGGATTCAATTCTCCGTTCATATTCCATCCCCAGCAGAAAAGTTTGCCTGATTCAATTCCGCATACAAAATCATCTCCGGCGGAAACTGATTCCCAGTGATTCTCAGTTCCTATTTGAGTTGGTACCAGTATCCGTTCTCCCCAGCAGAAAAGTTTGCTGTCTTTAATTCCACAAGTTTGATAATTACCGGCAGAAATTATTTCCCAATCAGACTCATTCCCGATAAGTGCCGGAATGTTTTTATCACTTTGGGTGCCATCTCCGAGTTGACCTGCATAGTTATTTCCCCAGCAATAGAGGTCACCATTTTTAATACCGCAAGTATGAGAAAATCCGGTTTCTAATTGAGTCCATCCTGAATTTTCATTAATTAAAGCTGGTGTTTGTTCCAGACTTTCATTTCCAGTCCCGAGTTGTCCAGATTGATTTTCTCCCCAGCAGAATATTTTTCCTTCCTGTATCCCGCAAGCATGCCTGTCTCCGGATGAAATATCAGTCCATGAATCAGAATCTCCGATCTGTTCCGGAACTTTGCGGTATGAGATTTCTCCTGTTCCAAGCTGACCATCATTGTTGCTCCCCCAACAGTAAAGAAGTTCATCGCTAACTCCACAAGTGTGAAGTGTTCCTCCGGCAACATTTGTCCATTTACTGCTTTTTCCAATTCTGACAGGGGTATCTCTGTCAGTATCAGAACCGTCGCCAAGCTGTCCCATGATATTCCATCCCCAACAGTAAAGTTCACCGTTTCTTATTGCACAGATGTGATCTCCACCTCTTCCTGTTTTGAACCAGTCAGAATATTTCCCGATCTGCTCAACAACTGTTTTGCCGCTTCCGTAATCTTCGCTATTCCAACAGTACAATTTTCCGTTTCTCAATCCGCATGATCTTGATTCAGTCAAAACAATTTCAGACCAATTTTTTTCAGTACCTATTTTTACCGGTATATTTTTATGTTCAACTGTTCCTTCGTCTGTTTCGCATGGATAACCTCCGCCCCAGCAGTAGAGTTCACCTGAACGGATAGCACAGGTTTCCAGACTTCCTGCTGACACTGAAGACCAGTCATTTTCTGTCCCAACCTGCACTGGAATATTGCTTGCTTCGTCTAAACCTGTTCCAAGCTCTCCACAGAAATTCATTCCCCAGCAGAAAAGCGAACCTTTCCGTATTCCGCAGATATGTCTGGACCCGCAACTTATATCTGTCCATCCGTTTTCAGTGCCTACCTTTTCCGGAGTAGTGTTATAAGGTGCAAGTTCAAAAAAATCAGTACTTCCCCAGCAGTAAAGTTCACTGTTTCTAATTCCACAGGTATTGTAAAATCCGGCTGAAACACTTGACCAGTCATTGTCATTGCCTATTCTTACCGGTTTGGTTTTAATTTCATCGGTTCCGTCGCCGAGTTGTCCCCAATAGTTTCTTCCCCAGCAGTAAAGCTCACCATTTTTAATTCCGCAAGTGTGACCGCCGCCAGCTGTGAGCGAAGACCACTCACTTTTATTTACTATTTCGTCATCAGGTGAATCATTGCTGCCATCTGTGCTAAATGAGATGTTGCTGCACGAAATGAAAAACAGTGCGGTCAGAATAATTGATAGTTGAATTAGTGTCCTAACCATTTTTTTCTCCGTTTTAAGCGCTTTTTTGTGCCGTTACGGTGTTTATTTTATTTAAATTCGATTCAATTAAAAGTTTAAAAACTGTTTGCTTTATTTAAATTAAACGAGTTCGCCTGAATTTATGAAGTTAAGGATGATCTTTCTTGTTTCCGGTGCGGCTTCTGTCGCTTTTCTGTGGATGACTTTTGAGAAGCAGTAGTCCATCGAGGGTTCCGGGTCGCGGTTGTTCAGAACCGAGAATCTGAAGTATTTCGCTATCCCGCCTGCATCAATAACCTGCCCCGATGTGCCTATTGCAATGAAAAGCCCTTTGTGACATTCATTTATTTTTTCATAAAGTGTCTGATATGCGGGAGCCGGTTCATGAAACATCACGACATTGTGTCTGACATTACTGCTTTGGCACTGAGGACAGATATGGCCTTTTATCGGTCCGTAGCCGATATCCCAGATATGACCGCATGATTCGCACCGCAGATCCCTCAAAGTGCCGTGAAGATGGATGACATCAGGGCATTCAGCCCTTTCAAGCAGATCATCTACATTCTGGGTCAGCACGGCAATGTTTTCAGGAAAATGCTTTTTCAGTTCCGCTATCATAAAGTGCGCAGCATTCGGAACCTTATCAGAGATATCGCGCCTTCTCATGTCGTAGAAATCAAGAACTTTAGATCTGTCCTTTAAAAAACCTTCGGCAGAACACACTTCCATCACATCATATTCTTCCCACAACCCGTTCGAATCGCGGAAAGTCCTAATTCCCGATTCAGCGGAAAGCCCCGCACCGGAAAGTATCAGTACCCTGTTCATGCTCAACTCCCTTAATAAAATCTGTATGAAGTTTTAGGATATAAAACTACAAAACACAAAAAAAAAGGTTATATTCGGAATGTAAAAATGACGGAGCTTTGAAGTGAAAGGACTGGTAAGCAGAGTAAAACTCAACGAACTTCTTGAAAAAGCCAAGCTGAAGGAAAATACATTTCTCATATTTGTCGCCATCCTTATCGGTATAGCAGCTGGGTGCGCTTTTCTTTTCTTTCACTGGCTCATCGACCGTATTTCAATGTTCTGCGTTGGCGAAAACACAAATAACAGCGTCGCCGGATTTAAAAGGCTTCCTCTGTATTACCAGATACTTCTGCCACTTTCAGGAGTTTTTATAAGCGGTTTTATAATCAGATATATCAGTAAAGAAAGCGGAGGGGCGGGAATAGGGCTTCTGCTGAAGTTTATGAAGGTGAAAAACGGTATAATGCCTCCAATGATGACATTGTTCAAGATAGTGACCTCGGCTCTTTCGATCGGAACAGGAATTCCTCTGGGAAGTGAAGGTCCTATAATAATGATCGGTTCATCCGTAGGTTCGACATTCGGACAGCTTCTCAGTATGCCTGTGTCGAGAATAAAACTTTTTGTAGGATGCGGAGCCGCAGCCGGACTTGCTGTTGCATTCAATGCTCCCATTGCAGGAACTATTCTCGCTGTTGAAACGATACTTGGCAGTTATGCGATAGGTACTCTCACGCCGATAGTTGTTGCTGCGGCGACAGCGAGCTTTTTCGGAGCGTTCTTCCTTCCGGGACACGAAGTTATTCCGCATGAAGCTCTTGCGCTGTCATCCCCGATAAACAGCGGGACTCAGATATTTCTGTTCATAATTTTCGGACTGATAAACGCATTCCTGGGTCTGGGTCTGATAAAACTTACATACAGGAATTCAGTATATTTCGACAGATTTAAAAGCAGGCTGCCTGAATTCATTCACATTCCTCTTTTTCTTCTCCCTTTCGCACTGACAGTTCCGTTCGTTCCCGAGATATTCGGTCTGGGCAAGGATATAATGATACAGTCCGGCGGGTTCACCCCGCAGTTCCTTATCGGTCTTGCAGTACTAAAACTCTTTTTTCTTTCGATAGCTTTTGCAAGCGGTGCATCAGGCGGTATATTTCTTCCTATCATTTTTGTCGGATATATTTTCGGACTGGGATTCGGCAAACTGCTTCCAGTGCTTTTTACCGGAATTGACCCCGGAATCGGACTGAGTTTTGCTTCTGTCGGCATCGGAGCTCTTCTCGGTGCAGCAACTCAGGAACCGATATCTTCTCTAATTATAGTTTTTGAAATCACAAGAGATTACAATATCATGCCTTCGCTGATGCTTTCTACGGTTGTCGCGGTTATGATCTCGAAAACGCTTTCCAAGTATTCTATATACAATTATCAGCTTTTCAAAGAGGGAATTCCTCTTGAAGACAATGAAGAATCAACTGTGATGTCTGAGAATACGGTAGAACTCTGTATGCGGGAACTGTCGGATTTCATGAACATTGACAGTTCAATACCGAAAATAAACTCTGAAGCATCTCTTTCAGAAGCGGTCAAAATGATGACGGAAAACGGGATCACCGGACTTATTGTCGTAAATGATGATGACACTCCGATCGGTTCCATTCACGAACATGACCTGATAAACTTATATAACAGAGAAATACTTTCCAAAGGAAATCTTCTTAAAACTGTTCAGAAAGGGTGTGATTGTGAAAATCAGCATATTCTGCTTGAAGATCAATTTGCCATAGAGGCTATCCACTCAACTCCGAAGATGTGGGGAAAAACACTGATCGATCTTAAACTCAGAGAGAAATACAATATTCTTGTTCTGGCAGTAAATGAAAAGGGAAACAGCAAGAGCACGATATGTCCGTCAAAAGAATTTTCACCGGGAGATGTGCTTATTACCGCTGGCAGAAAAGAGGATATTCAGCAGTTCAAAAATGAATTCAAAAAATAATCTGCACGACATTGATTTTCTTTGTTAAAAAGATAGACTTGGGTGTCATTATTGGTCGGGAGGGATAAATGCTTAAGGAAAATCTTGTAAGTTCATTTGAAAAAGCAATTAAAGATAACTGGAATAAACCGTGTTTCAGTGATTATGGCAAAGATCCTGTCACATTTAGTGAAGTTGCGAGGATAATCAAGGAACTCCATACAATTTTTGAAGAGTGCGGGATTTCTGAAGGTGATAAAATTGCACTTGCAGGAAAGAACAGCACTAACTGGGCTGTGACATATCTTGCGACAGTATCATACGGAGCCGTTATTGTGCCCATTTTAACAGATTTTGCCGTTGACGAGATTCATCATATTGTCAATCATTCTGAGGCAAAACTGCTTTTTGCAAGCGAATCCATATACGAAAGAATAGAAGATATTAAACTTGAAGGGCTTAAAGCAATATTCAATCTTGATACTTTTGCGGTATATCACGGCTACGAAAAAGGACTCGAAACAAAAATTCTTGTCGCAGTGAATGATTTCAAAAAACAGAATCAGGTAACCCGTGAACAAATGTTGTTTAAACCTATCGGAAATGAAAAACTCGCTTCGATAGTTTATACATCCGGAACTACAGGATTTTCAAAAGGTGTAATGCTTTCAAATAACTGCCTTATGGCAAATATCCAGTTCTTCACAGAGAATATGCCTGTGAAAAACGACTCCAGAGTGCTTTCTTTCCTTCCTCTGGCACACTGTTTCGGCTGTGCATTCGATTTTCTGAGCCCTTTTGTTAAAGGTTGTCACATAACATTCCTTTCAAAGATTCCTACCCCCAAGATAATTCTCAAGGCGTTTGAAAAAGTGCGGCCGGTCGTCATTTTTGCTGTTCCTTTGATACTTGAAAAGATATACAGGGCGAAGATCATGCCTCTGCTTGAAACAAAGAGGATGAAAATACTTCTTAAAACCCCGGTGATAAACAAACTCATTCTCAAAAAGATAGGAAAAGGGATAAATGATGCATTCGGCGGAACACATTACGAGATAATAGTTGGCGGCGCCGCTTTTAATTATGAGATAGAAGACCTGTTCATGAAGTCAGGTGTGAAGTTAACAGTCGGTTATGGCATGACAGAATGCGGTCCGTTGATATGTTATGCCGATTATTATAAGGGCAGACCTGTGGGAAGTTGTGGAAAAGTGATAAATTATCTTGAAATGAAAATAGATAATCCTGACGAAAAAGGAATAGGCGAGATATGTGTGACAGGTGAAAATATAATGGACGGCTATTACAAAATGCCGGAGCTGACCAATGAAGCGATCGACGCTGACGGATGGCTTCATACAGGCGATCTCGGGTTTATTGATAAAGAAGGGTTTGTTTTTATCAGCGGAAGATCGAAAGATATGATACTTTCATCATCCGGTCAGAACATTTATCCTGAAGAAATAGAGGCGAAAATCAATTTCATGCCGTATGTTGCCGAATCGCTTGTTCTTGATGCCGGCGATGGAAAACTTATAGCTTACATTCATCCCGACAAAGACAAAATCGAAAAAAACGGCATATCAGAAGAACAGCTCGAAGAAATTATGAAAGAGAACCGGTCAAACCTGAATGAAATGCTTCCGGCATTTGCAAAAGTCACAGAAATAAGACTTTATGATCAGGAATTCGAAAAGACTTCGACCAAAAAAATCAAAAGACGGCTTTACACTTCGCTTGTCAACAGCGACAACAAGTAATAGATGGAAGAAAAGAAGTTTTTTTCAGATTCATTTTCATTTCTGATGGAGATAGGATCGTTCGCTGTCACAGTATTTCTGGCGATCTTTTACGGCTGGACGGCCCGTGACCTGCTCTGGAGTCTGTGGATATCAAGTCTCACAATAGGGTATTTCACCATTCTTGCAGGAATTGCCGGAAATCTGATCCACGGCAGAATGGCCGATGACCCGGGAATGAACGGAAAACGGGATAAGAACGGATTGATGCCCGATAAAAAGAAATTGCAGAATTCTGGTACTGTGATGGCAGTATTCTTTCTTCTGCCGATCATTGGGATCTTCGGATTTTTCTCAAGAATAACGCTTATTTATGCGCTTTTTGTCGGGATCAGCATACTTCTTTCTATCATAAGACTCAAAGCGGATCATTACGAAACACCGGTGATAAGATTTATAATGAATTTTATCATCAATCTGCCCGGCACAATATTCATGCTTTGCTTTTTCACAGTACATTTCGGCGGATTTCACTTTGTTCACAGCATTTTTCTTAACGGATTCTTTCCATTGACGGGCGACACCCCTTTCGGAAAGAGCATCGAAGGGACATTCGGAATGTTCTTCACATTCATCACAGTCTCTTTCACATCCTACTGGCCTTTCATCGTCACAAGCGCAACATCGAGGCTCGGCGGCATCGTCAATGCAGTCTCAGGCAAAAAAGGCGACATGTTCCTTGAACCTTATAAAAATGTTATCAAAATGCACATGATGATCTTCATAATCGCCTTTATGGGCGGTGCTGGACTCCACGGATATATTCTTTATGCAGCACTTGTGATCTATTTCTTCCCATTTTCAAGATTTTTCAAGTTTAAAAAGAAAAATACACAACCAATAGAAAATCCTTAGAAATCCACCACGGAACATGAACACCCTACTTCATCTTCTGTTCCGATGTCGGCCCAGTCGGTGTCACCAGTTTCTGTAGAATCGGTCGTTTCATCAGGAAATACCGGAGTGTCGTCATTGTCGGTCAATTCGTTGTCTGTTTCTGCGGAATCGGTGTCTGATATTTCACTGTCGGGGTCTATTTCTGAATCGCTGACGATGTCTGAATCTTCAGTTGTTTCAGATACTTCCAGTTGAACATCTTTAACTGATTGAACGCCTGAAACGATCGTGATGTCGCCTGTCCAGTCTTTGAAACCGTCAGCGGTAACTGTGAGTGAATAATTATCACCGGTCATATTTTCAAACAGATAATCTCCGGAATCATCGCTATTTACGGTGAAAGGATCGCCTGTAGTCTTTGAAGTAAGGACACACTGCGCGCCAATGATCGCAGAAGAGTTTTCCATTGCCGTTATATTTCCGGTAAGACTTCCGAGTTCCGCTGCACCTTCTTCCACAATTCCAGTCGATGCCCAGTTCTCGCCGGCAATTATCGTCAGATTGACCACTTTTGTCGTGAAACCGGTGTTCGAAACGGTCAGAGTATAGTTTCCTGTTTCGAGGTCATTGAATCTGAAAAGTCCGCTACTGTCCGAATTTACTGTGATTTCAGCACTTGTTGCAGTGTTTTTCAGCACACATGCAGCACCGGCAATTCTGTTTTCAGCCACATTGCCAAGACCGGTAGAATCGTTGAAAACAAAGCCTTTCAGCAATGCTGTTCCTGTGGCAGATGATTCATAAATTCCGGTTGAAGCCCAGTTATCTCCGCTTAAAACTGTCACGCTTTTTGAAGCGGTTGTGAAACCTGTTTTTTCAATTGTCAGAGTGTAATCACCGGGAACAACATTGGTAAAATTAAAAAGTCCTGTTGCAGAGGAAGTGACATCATAATTGTTATCTGTATTTGAAAGATTACAGTCGGCTCCCGCAATTCTGTTGCCATCAACATTCTCACCCTGAGTGGCATTATAGACAAATCCTTTGACATTTCCCGGATCTTCGCTTGTCCCAGGATCATCAAGAGGAGAGACTCCGTAATAACTGCAAACCGCATGATAAAGTGCAATGGCATGTTCCTGCCTGTTCGAAGAATCTGAAATCAGGTTGAATTCCGCAGTATTTGAGACAAACAACCCTTCGGAAAGCGCTGCCGGCATATTTGTGTATTTAATGACATAATAACCGGCATATTTTACACCACGGTCAGTTCTTGCAAGGTGATCCAGCAATTCATTCTGGATCTTTCCAGCCAGTATTTCTCCATTTCCCCCAGTCGTATAAGCATAAGTTTCAGTTCCATGTGCAGATTCGGCATCGGCTGAGTTCAAATGTGTCGAGACAAAAATGTTCACGCCGTTGTCATTTGCTATCGAAACTCTGTTTGCAAGTTCAACTGCAACATCATCAGTTCTTGTCATTATGACTGTAGCACTGTCACCAGTCAGCATTGATACAAATCTGGAATCAATATCAAGTACAAGATCAGCCTCATTCGGGAGTGTCGATCCGTTAACGCCTGTTGCTCCGGGATCGCTTCCGCCGTGACCGGGATCCACACATATTTTTTTGCCGGAAAGTGTAGCGGAAAGGTTTGCTGTAAAAAACATAATTGCAAAAAGAGCGTAAGCAATTGATTTAATTTTCATTTTCAACCCCCTATATTTGATCTTTGAGGTTTCTGATGAAAAGATGCCCCGAAACATTGTCAGTATAGATCAGCTTTGATCCGTCAGATGATATGGAAGGGAAAAGGGGAATTTTATCAGGATTAACAGCTATGATCTTGAATTTATTATCTTTTATGTCAAAAAGCCTTACCTCTGAATATGTGATGTTCATATTGTTATCAGTTGTAAAATTATAGACGATCTTTGAATTTCCGGCCCATGATGCTGAAGAACCTCTGCCGACAATCACAGTTTTTGCTGAAAAGATGTCATATACTTTGATCGTGTCAAGTTCAATATAAAGAACAGATCTGCCGTCAGGAGAAATAGCAGGTGAGTGCGTTCCTTCATTAAAATTTATGACAAGTCTTCCAGTCTTAATATCGATGACAGAAACGCTGTTTGATGATGTGAAAGCGTTATAAATTAAGGAATTTGCAGTTGTTTTGAGAGACATTGCAGGTTTTGCTGCCAGAGAAATATTTGAAATTCTCACGGTATCAACGGAATATATTGAGTCTCTCCAGAGCGGCGGCCATATAGAGTGTTCAAACTCACCGACAAGATCATTCGAATCTTTGGCAAGCATTCTTTTCTGAATTCTGAAAATCTGTTTTGACCTGTCCATAATGTTTTCACGAAAAGCGATGCCAGAACTGTCAGGAGCCCAGCTGAATTTCCATCCCGCACTGTCTGCATCAGAAATCTTTGTAACTGTGCCGGAAACGAGATCTTTCACAAAAAGACCCTTGAATTTCTCGCCGCCCCATGCGATATATCTTGAATCAGGTGAAAATTGAGCCGCGCTGCATCCCATCTCGGTGACAACAGCTTTGTCAACTGCTTTGGATGAATTGCCGCCAATGATTTCCCCGCAAGATGCAAGAAACAAAGCAAAAACAAGAATAAAAAATAATCTCATTTGTAACTCCCCAATGAAAGATCATGATGAAAAATGATAGGGTATAGGGAAAAATAGTCAAGAAGAAGAAAGGTGTAACTGTACAAAAGACAAAAATGTTAAACGGCACCCTGAATCGGCTGAAATTCCTGTCCATGAAGAAGTTCTCATTATGTTGCGCTCAACACAACAACACCGGTCATTATGTTGTTTAAGTCAATTTTTCACTTTTTGAAAATGAATGTTATCGGCAGGTTAGGGGATTAAGACAACTCAGTAGATATTGTGTTGTGGTGGGGGCTAAAAAAAGGAAAGTTATTCCTCAAACGGACATATTCTCTCTTCTTTACAGTAGCAGTCCATGTCTCTAAGGATAAGAGGTGTGGAATTAAGTTTTTGATATAATAACCATTTTCCTTCAAATTCTGCATCTCCGTAGGGATATATAGGAATGCCGTTATACTCTTTATCTTTATCCATCTTTTTCATGCAGTATTTCTTCTGAGAATTGAAATTGTAATAACAAAGTTTGTCACCATAGTGACCAGTGGAACTGCTTAACTGATAAGCTTCTTCATATAACATGGTTTTTCCTCTGACCATATTTACTATAAAACCTATCGCATAGTCTTTAACTTCGTCAGAATATGATGTGATTAAATCTGTGTAATTCCATTTTCCATCCTTGTATTCCATCAGAACAATTTTACCAAGTGTTGAACTGTATACAGCTCTGTTGCTGTTTTCTTTATCAAGAGTTAAATACCTGACTCCTTCCTCTCCCTGATTGACTTTATAACAGTCGTTAAAGCTTTTTGGTGATTTATCAAGATCACAGACATAACCGATGAGATTGTCTGTAAACAATGCAAATCTGTCCCCCGACAGGTTTGACATTCTCAATGTCCCTTCCCCAAGCACTGTCCACTTCCATTCCCCGACTTTGGCATACGACATTCTGCTTGACTGATTAGGTTCCCTTATATTTGCAAACACCCACTTGTCATTCAGTGCCGGTTCATAAGGCATATTTTCAACAAAGCCGGGAAAAACCACTTTTACATATCCGTCATCTTTCATATAGACTATATAGTTTTTCCTCTGCTCGATCGGAAGAGAGCGTTTATCTCCAGACATTATGATCCTTGAACCTTTATAATAAGACTGCATTTCATTTGATGCCGGAGCTATGAGACTGTATTTCCTTGTTGCAATATCATATGTGACAGCCTTTCTTTTTACAGGCCACTCAAGAATGTCAAGAGCTGACGGTACAAGATGAAACCCTATCTTTCCTTCACTCATATTCCATGATTTTACTACTCCGTGTGTCCCGTCATTACTCCATACAGACAAATACAAATCACATTTGTGCATTGGAACAAGAACTTTTCCATCAAAAACCAGCTCTTTGTCTGTTTCCTCCTTGGTCATAGGCTTTAAACTTTCCAGAACACAAGGATATCCGCAGCAATCATACTCGGGATACTGGTGGCAGAGATAATAATTCTGCTCTTTCCATAAATTCGACATACACTGAGGATCTTTTTCAGTGGGAGTGTCACAACCCGGACGGCAGAATGTTATGCTTCCATCTTCATCATAATACGGAAAAGGAGCGGCTATCAATTTAGGATCGCATTTATCAATAAAATCACTATCATTTAAATCTGTATCAGCAACCGAGTCA
>Ga0116171_10001500_pt1 | contig 23113 bp, 14 predicted proteins | sample AD_JPNHW2_MetaG_FD_89798 | JGI IMG/M metagenome (GOLD analysis project Ga0116171, IMG submission 89798) | Active sludge microbial communities of municipal wastewater-treating anaerobic digesters from Japan - AD_JPNHW2_MetaG | ecosystem: Engineered > Bioreactor > Anaerobic > Digestate | place...
CGCGGTACATTGATGGGTGCCATTCAGGGTCTTTTACTGGCTCAGTATGAAGTACTTCGAGCTAACGGACATACTCCATCCGAAGCTTTCAACGAAACCGTGGAAGAACTGACACAATCCCTCATGCCACTGTTTGCAGCCAAAGGAATGGACTGGATGTATGCCAACTGCTCAACTACCGCACAACGTGGTGCACTGGACTGGATGACACCTTTCCACGATGCCACAAAACCGGTATTTGAGAAATTGTACAAGGAAGTTGCCTGTGGTAACGAAGCTCAGCGTTCCATTGACACCAATTCCAAACCCGATTATCGCGAAGGTCTGGAAGCAGAACTGAAAGCCCTCCGCGAAAGCGAAATGTGGCAGACAGGAGCTGTTGTCCGTAAATTAAGACCCGAAAACAATTAATAAGCATAATGTCACGAAACAAAACAGGGAGTTCTGATGAACTCCTTGTTTTGTTTATTTTATTTCAAACGTATCCGCATCTTTCCTGAAAGCGTATTTATCCCGGAATTTTACGAGCGGATCTTTTAATATTTCAACGGTTTTCACATTTTCTTCGTTTTCATCAAAACCGCAGATTTCCCCCCCCTTGAAATCACGCAGAACGGAATGTCCGGAATATGCGACATTGTTGCCGTCAACTCCAATCCTGTTCACTCCACAAACATAAGCCTGATTTTCGATAGCTCTTGCTTTAAGCAAAGTATCCCAGGCATCCATGCGGGCATGCGGAAAACTGGCGGCGTAAATGAGCAAATCATATCCGTTATCCACATTGCGCGACCAAACCGGGAAACGAACATCGTAACAAACTAGTACACAAATATTAAATCCTCCGTAATTTACCATCAACCGTTTGTCGCCAGGCGAGAAGAATTTATCCTCACCGCCGACTGAGAATAAATGTCGTTTGTCTGCGGTATGAATTTCTCCGTCAGGTTTTACGAAAAATGCCCGGTTAAAAATCTTGTCGTTTTCACGTGCAATAAAACTTCCGACGATTGCCAGCTGATAGTGTTTCGCCCAGCTGATAAGTGTTTGAACCGTTTCATCTTCCATCGTTTCGGCTAGTTCCAGCCGGTCTGTGCAAAAACCGGTGGTAAACATTTCGGGCAAAACAGCAATATCCGTTTTTCCGGTTATACCGGCTAATTCTATTTCTATTTTTGTAAGATTAGCCTTTTTATCTGCCCAAATTATATCGGTTTGTATTAGTGAAACTTTCATTTTCAGAATTCATCTTACTTGATTTCAGGTACAGCAAACTTATCGTCCGATTTTGGACCAGCATTTTTCCGGTAAAAATCGTAAATATATTTCAAATCTTCCTTTTCATTTCCTGTCGGGTAGAAAATTTCTTTTATTCCCATTTCTTTCTTTTGATAATGAATAACGGCAAGTTGTATTGGTACTCCTGCACCTACTGCAATATGATAGAAGCCGAGTTTCCAGCGATTATTCATGCTACGTGTACCCTCGGGAGTGATAGCAAGGTGAAATTTCTTTCTGCTGTCAAACTCCTTTATCATCTGTTGAGTTACAGATGTTCGTTTTGACCGGTCAATCGGCACACCACCCATTGCACGCATCAAATATCCCATCGGGAAGAAAAACCAAGATTTTTTCATCAGAAAGCCGGTCTTACGACCCAGGGCCCAATAAAATAATTTACCAATTATAAAATCCCAGTTACTGGTATGCGGAGCAACACAAATTATGCTTTTATCAGGTTCTTCCGGTAATGCATAAGGTTTCCAGCCAAAAAAACCAAGGATAAACTGACTTACTTTCTTCATCATTTTTAATTGATTAATATGTTTGTGCAAAGCTAATTCTTTTCCACCAAAATACCTTTTGTTGATAAGTATTTTACTGAAAATTAGTTGTATTTTACTAACTTTGCAATCGGTAAACAAACAGACCTGTAATACAAAATCTGGCAACAGATTACAAATAAGAGACAGACATGGATTTTCTTAAAGAGCTGAACGATAGTCAACTGCAAGCAGTAACATATAACGATGGCCCCTCGCTGGTGATAGCCGGAGCCGGTTCCGGAAAAACACGCGTACTTACTTACAAGGTGGCTTATCTGCTATCGAAGGGAATTTCACCAGCATCCATTTTGGCTCTTACTTTTACCAATAAGGCAGCTAACGAAATGAGGAAACGTATCGGACAAATGGTTGGATCTCAAACTTCCCGATACCTGTGGATGGGAACCTTTCATTCCATCTTCTCACGCATTCTTCGCAACGAAGCCGAGAGCGTCGGCTACACGAAGGATTTTACTATTTACGACAGTTCTGACAGTAAAAGTCTGATTAAAAGCATCATAAAAGATCTGGGTCTGGACGAAAAAGTATATAAACCCGGATTTATTCAGTCTCGGATATCCTTTGCCAAAAACAACCTGATAACCGCCCAGGCATATTTCAACAATCCGGAACTGCACAAATCGGACAGTGTAGCCCGTGTGCCAAAAACCAACGAGATTTATTCCTTATATTCAGGTCGCTGCAAACAGGCAAATGCTATGGATTTCGACGACCTGTTATTGCAAACAAACCTGCTTTTTCACAATCATCCCGATATTGTAGCAAAATATCAAAACATATTTTCATACATACTGGTGGACGAATATCAGGATACAAATTTTGCACAGTATCTGATAATCAAAAAACTGGCAGAACGGCATGAACGAATCTGTGTAGTGGGCGACGACGCGCAAAGTATTTATTCATTTCGCGGAGCTAATATTGATAATATCCTCAAATTTCAATCCACGTACAAAAATGCGCAGATTTTCAAACTCGAGCAGAATTACCGTTCTACAAAAACCATTGTAAATGCGGCTAACAGCCTGATTGATAAAAATTCGGAACAAATCCGCAAAACCATCTTTTCTGAAAAAGAAATCGGAAAGCCCATAAAAATTTCGGGTGTCATTACCGATTTTGAAGAGGCGTTGAGGGTAGCCACTCAGGTTACCGCACTTCATAACAACAATTATCAATACAAAGACATAGCTATTCTGTACCGCACCAACTCGCAATCGCGTGTGATGGAAGAGTCATTCCGAAAACAAAATATTCCATACAGGATTTATGGTGGTTTATCGTTTTACCAGCGCAAAGAAATAAAGGATGTGATTGCCTACCTGCGACTGGTGAGCAATTCCAACGACGAAGAAGCCCTGAAACGTATAATCAACTATCCTGCACGGGGCATAGGTGAAACAACGGTCAGTAAGATAGCTGATTGTGCCCGGTTGCATGAGGTTAGCATGTGGAATGTTCTGACCGATATGCTAAAGTACAATCTTCCGGTAAATTCAGGAACTGCCAACAAACTGGCACAGTTCAGGAGTATGATTGATACCTTTGCACAGCAAGTAACCACTCAGAATGCCTATGATCTTGCCGACAGCATTGTAAAAACCACCGGCATACTTGCTGATGCCATGACCGACCGCACCGCTGAGAACCTGAGCCGTATTGATAATGTTCAGGAATTATTGAAAGCCATACACGAGTTTTCGGAAATGAAAATTAATGAAGAAGGCGCTGAACACGTGTCCCTGCCTGAATTTCTTTCCGAAGTTTCGCTGCTCACTGATCAGGACACCGATAAAGATCAGGACGAAAATAAAGTTACACTGATGACGATTCACGCAGCCAAAGGACTCGAATTCAAAACAGTGTTCATTGTCGGACTGGAAGAGGAACTGTTTCCCTCTCCTTTTGCAGAGACGCCGCGCGAACTGGAAGAAGAACGCAGGTTGTTTTATGTGGCCATTACCCGCGCCGAAGAGCAATGTTTTATCAGCTATTCTAAATCACGCTTTAAAAATGGCAAGACTAACTTCGCCAATCCCAGTCGTTTTCTGAAAGACATTGACAAACAATACCTTGAATACGACGAACCCGAGAACATAATACGCAAACCTGCATTTCCGAGTTGGGATGATGATGTGGAAACCGAACGAAACCGTTTTCGTCAGACTCCTTTCAACAGAATGGAAAGAAACGATCCGCCACCCGCCACTGTGCATCGTAACCTGAAAAAAATAAGCAATACACCTGATAACATAATACCCGTGATCAACGAAAATCTGCCTGCCGGAACTTTCGTGAAACACGCCATTTTTGGTATCGGCAAGGTACTTTCAACCAGTTTGGTGGATGGAAATGAAAAAGCTGAAATTGATTTTGGAGAAAAAGGGAAGAAATCGCTGCTCCTGAAATTCGCGAAACTTGAAGTGCTGAAATAGATTTTTGACAAATACCTTGAAATAATAACAACATGTCAATATCTGACTTACTTTCACTCTGATTAATTCTGGCAAGTAATAAAAAATGAAACTGATTTAAAAACTTTCAATTAATAATTCCACGGGATAATTTTCTCTGAATTATTTTTTTACCTTTGTAAGTGAAAATTTAAAAAACAAAAAAATATATGGCAAAAAATACTGAAGAAACCATCAATCCGGTTAGTGAGAAGCTGAGAGCCCTGCAACTGGCAATGGAAAAAATCGACAAAGACTATGGTAAAGGCACCATCATGCGCATGGGTGACAACAAAGTTGAAGAGATGGCTGTGATACCTACGGGTTCTGTTGGTTTAAATATCGCTTTAGGCGTCGGAGGTTATCCGCGAGGACGTGTCATTGAAATCTACGGACCGGAATCATCCGGTAAAACTACGCTTGCCATACATGCTATAGCCGAAGCGCAAAAAGCGGGCGGAATTGCGGCTTTCATCGATGCTGAACATGCTTTCGACCGTTACTATGCCGAAAAACTGGGAGTAAACACCAACGACCTGCTTATTTCACAGCCCGACAACGGCGAGCAAGCCCTTGAAATAGCCGATCAGCTCATTCGTTCGGCAGCTGTTGACATTGTAGTGATTGACTCGGTAGCTGCTCTGACACCAAAAGCCGAACTCGAAGGCGATATGGGAGATTCGAAAATGGGACTTCAGGCGAGGTTGATGTCACAGGCACTGCGTAAACTTACTGCCAATATCAATAAAACAAACACGACTTGTATTTTTATCAACCAGTTACGCGAGAAGATTGGCGTGATGTTTGGAAATCCCGAAACCACCACAGGTGGTAACGCGCTGAAATTCTATGCTTCCGTTCGTCTGGACATCCGGCGTATCGGCCAGCTAAAGGATGGTGAAGATGCTACAGGTAATCAGGTTCGCGTGAAAGTGGTGAAAAACAAAGTAGCTCCCCCATTCCGCAAAGCTGAATTTGACATCATGTATGGCGAAGGAATTTCACGTACCGGCGAAATCGTTGACCTCGGTGTAGAATTCAACATCATCAAAAAGAGTGGTTCCTGGTTCAGCTATGGAGATACTAAACTGTCTCAGGGGCGTGATGCCACCAAAAATTTGCTAAGAGACAATCCTGAATTAGCCGCCGAACTGGAAGCTAAGATAATGGAAACGATCAAAGCAAAATAAAAAACACACACCTTAAATATCACAGATTAATCACATCTGTTTCTGAACTTTTTTTGTAGGCTAATATTTTACTACATATAGAAATAAGGGAATCTCGGCTTCCCTTATTCCTTTTTAAATAAATGTTTATTTAAAAACAAAAAAAAACACAGGCTTTCTCAATTTTTTGCCATCATTGTTGCTACCATGAAAAAATTATTTCTTCTTATATTGTTCTTTTTACCTAATTTGCTTACCGCTCAGCTTATTATCAACGAGTTGATGACCAATAATGTATCGGCTCTGATGGACGAAAGCTATAATTATTCGATGTGGGTGGAACTCTACAACACAAGTAGTACCACTTCATATAACCAAACCGTTTATTATTTTACAGATGACCTCACTCAACCCAGAAAATGGTGTCCGGTGTCAAAATTAATAAATCCCCGAGGTTTCAGCGTACTGTGGTTTGAGCGACCCGACCGTACCGGACATGCTAATTTTAAGCTGGATCCTAAAGGAAGCACCCTTTATCTGCTGAATGCCTTCGGACAAATTATTGACCGGGTGAGTTATCCCGAACAGTACCGCAACATATCTTACGGCAGGAAAACAGACGGAGGGAGTGAATGGGTTTACTTTGATCAGCACAGCGCAGGAAAAACCAATAATGGAAAAATGAGCGCTTCGAAACGTTGTGCAAAACCTGAATTCAATGCAACCGGTGGGTTTTTCTCCACCCCAATCTACATTTCACTGGCTACACCCGCTCCGGGCGACACCATTTATTACACCCTTAACGGCGCGGAACCCACAAGAAGTCATACCCGATACACACCGGGTACTTCAATCAACATCAATAAAACCACAATTATCAGAGCACGATGCTTCTCGGCTGGCAAACTTACCAGCGACATAGCCAGTAGCACCTATTTCATCGGCGAACGCAATTTTAAATTGCCTGTTGTATCCATTGTCACCGATCAGGCAAACCTGACCGACAATACCATTGGTATATATGTGGTTGGAACAAACGGAATAACAGGAAACGGGATGAACTCACCTGTTAACTGGAATCAGGACTGGGACCGACCTGCAAATATTGAACTGTACGACACGACAAATAATGTAAGGATTAATCAGGAAATTGACATACGCATTGCAGGCGGGTGGACCCGTATGAACGGTCAGAAATCGCTGGTACTCAACCCTACCCTGAAATACGGAAACAATAAATTTGATTACGACATTTTCAAAGCCACCAAACCCGGAATGAAATACCGCAGCATTATGTTGCGTAACTCAGGCAATGACTTTGACCATTCAATGATGCGCGACGGATTTATGCAATCGCTTGTGATGAAGCGGATGAATCTCGACTATTTAGCCTACGAACCTGCTGTTTGCTTTATGAATGGCGTGTACTACGGCATACAGAACCTTCGTGAACGCTCCGACGAAGATTTTGTATATTCAAATTACGGCTATAACGAAGATGAGATTATACTTCTCGAATCGTGGAAAATGAACACTGATCCAGAGTTTTTGAAACTTTCAAATTATATAACCAACAACGACATAACCAAAAATTCCGTTTATGATCAGGTATGTGAAATGATGGATATGGATAATTTTATGGATTATTTTCTGACACAAATTTATCTGCGAAATACCGACTGGCCGCACAACAACGTGAAAGCCTGGAAGAAAAAAGACGGTGGCAAATGGCGCTGGATACTCTATGACACCGATTTCGGCTACAACCTCTGGAATAACGACCATACTCACAATACCTTAACATGGGCGCTCGGCGAGCAGGCAGGCACATTACCTGTAGATGCTCCCTGGTCAACATTACTGCTTCGGCGACTGGTGCTCAATGAAACTTTCAAAAAACGTTTTATCGACAAGTTTGCCATTCAGATGTCCTCCACCTTTGAAGCAAACCGTTCCAACGCGATACTCGACAGCCTGGCTGCCAAAATATCAAAAGAGATTGTATATCATAAAAACAAATGGGGCTCGGGACGCGACTTTAATACCGATATAGCCACGATGAAAGGATTTTCGTTCAATCGTCAGAATTCTATGATGAACTTCATTGGTGCACGTTTTCTGAATAATCCGGGCACAGCAGAAATTCAAATCAGTTCGAATAATCCGAAAGCAACCTATCAGTACAATTCGGAAATAATACAGGATGCACAGATTAATTTAAAACACTTTAAAAATCAGACATACAGCCTCGAGGCGAACGCTGTTCCCGGTTATACCTTCAAACAATGGGAAATTAAGGGAAATTCAGGTTCGCAACTATTGATTGCAAATGGCAGCATCTGGAAATATTCGGATGGTAATGGCATGCCCGCATCAAACTGGTTTTCACCCGGGTACTCCGACAGCGGATGGAAGAGCGCAAGCGCAGCTTTGGGATACGGAGCTTTGGGACAAACCACAACAATTGGCTATGGCACCGACGCGAACAACAAATACCCCACGGCTTATTTCCGGAAGAATATTAATATCACAAATCTGGCATCGAAAGAAAATTTTGTAATCAGTACTTTCGTGGACGACGGAGCTGTCGTATATGTTAACGGTACTGAAGTGGAACGAATAAATATGCCTGCTGGCGTTATTACCTTCAACACCTATTCAGCTACTTACAACAATGGCATAACGGGTAATTTTACCGTACCGAAAAATTTACTTAACGAAGGCAATAATGTAATAGCTGTGGAAGTACATCAAACCTCAGCCAATAGCAGCGATTTGATTTTCAATCTCCAGTTAACCTGTAATATTGCCGAAGAAACGCAGGTTGTTTTATCGCCGGTTTATAACTCTGTACTCACCACTACGCGGAGCATCAAAGCCATTTACGAGAAAAATTCGGGCGAAGATCCGGATAAAGACCTCAATGTGGTGATTAATGAAGTTGTGGCTTCCAATACACTGGCTGCCGACGAAAACGAAGATAAGGACGATTACCTGGAAATTTACAACAATGGCAGCCAGGCGGTGAATATTGGCGGATGGTACGTTTCGGACACGCCGGATAATCCAACCCTGTATCAGATACCAGGCACCAATCCTGCACTTACCACAATTCCGGCCAAAGGAAGGCTTGTAATCTGGGCTGACGGAGAACCGCTTCAGGGCATTCTGCATGCTGACTTCAAACTGAGCAAGGACGGTGAAAAAGTCACATTGTCAAGGCTAAATTACCTGGGTGAACTTACAGAGGTGGATGCTGTCACTTTCCCGTACATGGAGCAAAACATGAGTTACTCACGGGTACCGGACGGCAGCAGCACGTGGTATGTCACAACACCTACCTGTAACCTGACCAACGGCAACTGGTCAGCAACGGAAGATATCCGCATGACCGCACGGATTTACCCCACATTGGTTGACAACCGATTTACCGTTGAAAATGCCCGCGCCGGATACGTACAGGTCGTTGACCTGACAGGCAAAATACTGCTGACGCAGGAATGCAATACTGAAACAACCGTAGTGGAAGTAAGCCATCTACAACCCGGAGTTTACATACTAATAGCAGGAACCGAAAAATTCAAATTCATTAAAAAGTAATTCAGCAAGCGCAGCAAGCTCATTAAAATGAAAAAATCCATTTTCCCAAAAGGGATATGGATTTTTTCATAAATCCCAACCATATTATAAAAAAACAATCATCCCATAAGGATATGCTGCGCAAAGCCCGTTTTTCGGACAAAAGACCCTGACAAATAGCCGAAACTTAGAGAAAGTAAAAAAAGAAGACCCTTAAACAAACGTTTAAAGGCTAAAAACAAATGAAATGAACCAATAAATAAATATTTAAAGGTCGAAAACAAATGAAATGAACCGATAAACAAATGTTTAAAGGTAGAAATCAGATGATTTTAACCAATAAACAAACGTTTAAAGGCAGAAAGCATATGAATTGAACCGATGACTAAATAGTCAACGATAGAAATCATATGAACCGATGTGTAAATATTTACGGAGGGGGAATGTGCTGAAGTATAATTTCTTTCCTAACTTTTTCGTTTCAGCACCAACATCTGACACTTTCGGCAGTCGAATTCCAGCTGAAACTGCTGATCCTTGTACGAAATGTAAAGTGGTTCTTTGAATGTAGCTTTATATCCTTCTTTCGGACACCAGCCCAGGGAGTATTTGATGCAATGTCTGCAAAACATAAGCGGCACACCGGGTTCGGCCTGGACTTCAAATCCGGGCATAACCTCTTCCACTCCATGCTGCAAATAAAATTCACGAGCCCGTTCATTGGTAACATTGCCCAGATAGGTCAGTTTCTTTTCAGGAAATGCAGCCTCACTGTTGGCCGGCCTTCTTTTCCCTGTCACGTAAGCTTCACGGCGTTTTTCGTCGAGCAATTCTATTGCCTGTCGCCGCCATTCATTGAGTACCGAAGCCGGTAAAAACCAGGGTGAATTAACCGAAATATCAACATTACGAGCCATATAAATGGTATTTCCGAGTTTCGTCAGCTGACTTTCGATGGTTTGTATGGCACGTTCAGCATTATTGGCAGCTTGCTTTTCGGATACAAACTCACTAATCGCCGACAAGCCTTCCTCATCGGTAATTTGTATCGAGAAACCATCCGGTTTTTCCGAAAACAGGATATTGACGCCGATTTTTCTCTCGGAGGTTTTACCGGCAAGTATTTTATCAAATTCCTGATCGTGATTTCGATACAGAAATGTGTTTCGGTCCATTTCAGGCATTTCGGCGGGAAAGACTTTCCGTCCTTCCACCCTGTTTACTCTGAAACCTTTCAGAATTCCGTCACGGGTGAGGAAACACAATCCGTCGCCGTTGTGAATTTCCTTTTCTGTTTTTATTTCGATAAACTGACCGGAAATATATGTCACTGTTCCTATTTCCTCTCCGATTGACTTGGGTGTTTCGGGCTGGCTGATATTCTGTTGTCGTCCGTTAAGGAAATAATCGGTGGCACTCCTTCTGAAACTTTTATCCGGATTGGGTTCAAAAAAGAATGTTGTTGTTCCCGAGGAAGATTTTCTGACATCTTTTCTACATTCCAGAATTGCATCCAGTTTCTTTCGGTAAAAAGCCGTAATATTTTTTACATAATCCGCATCCTTGAGTCTGCCTTCAATTTTGAATGAACTTATACCGGCATCAATTAATTCATCCAGGTGGTCGGACAAATCAAGGTCTTTCAGCGAAAGCAAATGTTTGTTTTTCACCAGCACCTGTCCGTCACTGTCTGTAAGTTGGTAGGGCAAGCGGCAGTATTGGGAACATTCACCGCGATTGGCGCTGCGTCCTGTCATAGCCTGACTGATGTAGCACTGTCCGCTGTAACTCACACAAAGCGCTCCATGTATAAAGCACTCCAGTTCCACATTGGTATTATCGTGAATTTCCCTGATTTGACGGAGTGTTAGTTCGCGGGCCAGCACTACTCTCGAAAAACCCACATCCTGAAGAAATCGGACCTTTTCCACAGTCCGGTTGTCGGTCTGTGTGCTGGCATGAAGTTCTATCGGAGGCAAATCCAGCTGTAGAATACCCATATCTTGCACAATCGGGGCATCCGTCCCTATTTCGTACAACTGATGTATTAGTTTTTCTGCTTCCGTGAGCTGTCTGTCGGTCAGGACAGTATTCAATGCAACCAGAACCTTACTGCGGTAACGGTGTGCATAGGAAATAAGCTGTTCGATATCAGCAATGTTATTTCCGGCAGCAGCCCGTGCGCTGAACATCGGTGCACCGATATAAACAGCGTCTGCGCCGTGATTGATGGCAGCCAGACCGCACTCCAGGTTTTTGGCAGGTGATAGGAGTTCTATATTTCGCATGCTCTTGTTACTGGATATTAGCCAAATCGTATGGTGTCTCCTGGTACACAAAATAGTTCAGCCAGTTGGTGAAGAGAAGATTAGCGTGACTTCGCCAGAGCACTACAGGTTCGTTAGCCGGGTTGTTTTCACGATAGTAATTTACAGGCATTTTAATGGGTAAGCCTTTTTTCACATCGCGTTTATATTCGGTATCGAGTGTACTTGCCGAATATTCCGAATGTCCGGTAATGAAAAAATCACGTCCATTACGTGCCATAACCATATACACACCGGATTCCTCCGATTCCGAGAGTAATGTAAGTTCGGGATTTTTCAGAATATCTTCCCTCCGGATTTCGGTATGTCGGCTGTGAGGAACATAAAACACATCGTCGAAGCCCCTGAAGATCGGATTAAGCTTATCGTAAATCTTATGTTCAAAAACTCCGAACATTTTCTCGGGGAGTGGATATTTCGGGATATTATAGAAATGATGTAGTCCGGCCTGAGCCGCCCAGCAAATATACAGGGTTGAAGTCACATGATAATGTGCCCAGTCGAAAATATCGGTTACCTCCTTCCAGTATTTCACTTCTTCGTATTCCAGTTGTTCCACAGGAGCTCCGGTGATAATCATGCCGTCGTAGTTGCTTTTTCTGATATCGTCAAAATTTTTGTAAAACGCCATCATATGCTCGATGGGTGTGTTTTTCGAAGTATGACTTTTCAGTCGCAAAAAGTCAATCTCAATTTGCAAAGGTGAATTGGATAGCAGACGGATCAAATCGGTTTCTGTGGTTATTTTCAGTGGCATCAGATTCAAAATAACAATTTTGAGAGGTCTGATCTCCTGACTTTGCGCCCGTTCGGTATCCATTACAAAGATATTTTCTTTGCGCAAAGCATCGACCGCCGGAAGTGTATTTGGGATATTTAGTGGCATATAAACAGTTTATAGTTTATAAATTGCTGAATTATGATCAATAGTATTTTCGGTAAATTTTCCAATAATCGTTTGACATGAGAAAGTCGTTTAAGAAGATATTCAGCGAATCGCGTAACTGACCTGCAGATGGGTTTACACCCCATGAAAACTGCTGAGTAAAACCAACCGGCATCGAGATATCAATGTTAGTAAAAATTCGTTTCAGCCTTTTTGCCTGCAGTTCATCACAGATGGTATACTTTATTTTCCCGGCCGAGACCATTTGCACCAGATCTTCCGTTGATTTATCAGGAATTTCCACGATTTTTATCGAATCGGCAATTTCATTCGACAAATTTTCGAGCCGCTGCCTGAATGGCGAACGGACAGGAATGCAAATACTATCTTCGGTCAGCAAATGATGGTTACGAATGGCTTTCACGTTGGTAGTATCAATAATTTCCTGCTGCACAAGCATTTGCCGTCCTGAAATTATTGGTATTGAAACTGCCAGTTTCTTTTTTATTTCCGAAGTATTCGGTAAGTTCATGGCTATCAGGTCATACCTGTTTTCTAAAATTCCTGCAATTGCTGAGTCTATGTTGTTCTCCGGATTGATTTCCAGTTCAAGACCCAGCGAATCGGCAAATGCCTTCACCAGTTCATATTGAAAACCTTCAATCTGATCGTTGTAAAGTTTAAATCCGAGCGAACTTTTTTCAGTAACTACCCGCAAGCGTCCCGATTGGCGTATCTCAGACAAATCGCGTTGTTCGTTGAAAATATGACCTTTACGCGACATATTGAGCGTGATAGTCATCACGAGTATCATACCCGCTACCATTCCTAAGATAATTTTCGCACAGCGATTCATTCGACCTTCTGATGAAGTTTAATTATAGAAATTCCACGACAAACCAAGTTTTAGCACCGGAGGATTTATAGCATAATTGGGCATATAGAAATGTGCTCCGCTCATAAAGTATTTGTTCAGGTGATTATATTCAATAAAAAATCTGGATTGTTTCAGATGAAAGTTTGCATATACATTCAGGATTGGATAATTACCGATAAGTACTTCTTTCTGTGTATAAAACTGTCCGGTTGCAGGCATGTATGCCGGAGCGTAATAGTTGGTATGATAGCGCACATTGGCTCCAATCTGAGGATATAAATCTTTAAACCATTTGGAATAATAGTAGAAATTGTGAAACAAGGTAAGCGTTGGCAGTGGAAGTACATCGGGTACCGAACTAACCTGATAAACAGCGTTGTTTTCAAGTACAAATTTTCCGAAATGAAAATCCTGTTTCAAATCGGCCGAAAGCACCTGAACATTACCATTATACTGTGTAGGCAACGCGTTTTCGTTGAAATAAATATAATCGGTTATATTCTCAACACCTACATTGAGCAACGTATAAAGTTTGGGCAGCGAGAATGAACCGCTGATATGCGTTTTGTACATTTTACTGAACTCATTATCCCATTTGAAATGCGTGGAATAATAATGCTGTAGAAAATATGCCGGTTCTTCATTCCGGACAAATGCATTGGCGGTAAGCTGGATATTCTGATTGAACAGGTTAAAATTTCCGGTAGCCTTACCTTCTATCCGGAATTCGCCCAGTTTATAGCCGATGAGGTAAATATCGCCCAATACGTTATACCGAAATCTGGTTCCCTGATTTTTCGATAATATCCCCCCCACACGCGTGTTCGATTTTGTTGTCCACGCCAGTGTGGTATCGGGTTCGTATGTAAATTGCTGTATCTCATTTTCTACGTATCCCGTCATTCCGAATTTCATCCATTTGTTAAATTCTTCTTCAAGACTTATTGAAAACAGGTTGGTCAGCGTACGTACAGCAGCCGTATCGTTCGCATCTTTTTTTACAGGATCTGTAAATTTGTAAAAATCTGTTACCAGTGTAGGCTCATAATATCGCTTTTTCATTTCCTCGAGCTTTATCATGTGTCCAAAACGGGTTACTGGCACATAATCGTAACGTACAGAATCTTTGTTCACTTTCACTTCGCGGTTGAAACCTATGCTGTAACTGTGATTATAAAAAGCCTGATTTTTGCGAAAAACTGAATATCCTTTCAGAAAAACAGGCATATCTTGCGGTTTCACCGAAATATCGGGATTAGTGAGGTAACTGGGGTCGCTCAGGCCGCCGCTTTCATAATTGAAATGATTGTTGACGGCTATCAGACCATTACCCGAATAATGTTTGCCGTTGTACCGACCAAAAATGCCTCCCGAGAATCTTTTTACCGCCTGATTATCATATTCGCCCACAGCATGTATATAATCCAGAGTAGTACCGAAATTTGCCTTTTTCGATGGACTTGCCGTAAACAGGAACTTCACTTGTTCTTCTTTCCGGTAGGCAGTACCTCCGGTAAGATAAGTCAGATTGGTGTAGGGATAAGTAGCATCGTAAAACAATGCTGAAGAGATATCCAGAGTGTAGGGTTTGTATGCTTCGTCAAATAAAAAATCGGAGCCCTGAGGTCTTTTAAAGTACAGTTTCGACTGAAGCGGCGAGCCCAGGTTGCCCGAGAAGGAATTGGCAATGCTGAATGATTCCACTGGATTTTGATCCGGGAAATTGATAGTGGCAGTATCCATAGGAACAGTATCGGCAACAGCCATTTGTTCAGATATCGTCCAGGATTTGATATGTTTTACCGGTTTTGCAGGTGTTTTTTTCTGTGAACTGATTGAATCTGTCTGCGGGAAAGCTTGCATCCCCAAAATAACCAGACTATAAATAAGTATGTATCGTTTCATCAATAAGTGGTTTAGCACGAATAAATCGCAAAGATACAAAAATTTATAAAGCTTAAATTCAATGCGATAATTATAAAAGGGAAAATTGAAAAATTATAACGATTATTTGAAAAATGATTTTATTTTCCACTTAAAACATAACTGAACCTCATTCAGTTATGAATCCCCCAAAAAACGGGCGTTTAACTTTATAAATCGTACAAAAAAAAAACAAGGATGCTATTGTCGGTCAAATAATTATTTGTATCTTTGCACCCTCATAAACGAAATTATTTACAAACCATTAAAAAGGTAAAAAACAGTATGTTAAATCATTATGAAGCCGTTTTCATTTTAACTCCCGTTTTATCTGACAATCAGATGAAGGAAGCGGTAGATAAGTTCAAAGCTGTCATTTCCGACAACGGAGGAACTATCACAAATGAAGAAAACTGGGGCATGCGCAAGCTGGCTTACCCTATTCAAAAAAAATCGACAGGTTTCTATGCCTTGTTGCAATTCGATGTTGAACCTACAGTAATCGCTACACTTGAAACTCAGTTCCGCCGCGATGAAAAAGTACTTCGTTTCTTAACATTCCGACTCGATAAGTATGCTTACGAGTACGCTGAAAAAAGAAAAAACGTGAAATCACAACCGAAAGAAGTGAAAGAAGAAGAAGCAAAAAAAGAAACTAAAGAAGAAAAGGAGGATTAAAACATGGCAGCACACTCAGGAGAAATCAGATATTTAACTCCACCTACGGTTGATGTTAAAAAGAAAAAATATTGCCGTTTCAAAAAAAGCGGTATTAAGTACATTGATTACAAAGATCCGGAATTTCTGAAAAAATTCCTCAACGAACAGGGAAAAATACTTCCCCGTCGTCTTACCGGTACTTCGCTCAAATATCAGCGTAAAGTAGCTCAGGCAGTAAAAAGAGCACGCCACCTGGCATTGCTTCCTTATGTAACCGATATGATGAAATAATAGAAAGGAGAACAAAGTATGGAAATTATATTGAAAGAAGATGTAATCAACCTGGGTTACAAAGGTGATATCGTGAAGGTTAAAGACGGCTACGGTCGCAACTTCCTGATCCCTACCAAAAAAGCCGTATTAGCTACAGAATCAGCTAAAAAGATGCTGGCAGAAGACAACAGACAACGTGCTCACAAACTGGAACAAATCAAAAATACCGCACTGGAACTGGCTGAAAAACTGAAAGAAGTAAGTCTGACCATCGGAGCAAAAACAAGCTCAACCGGTAAGATATTTGGTGCAGTTGGTCCAATCCAGGTTTCTGAAAGCCTCGAAAAAGCAGGTCTTACTATCGACAGAAAAATTATCAGTATCAAAGAACCAGTTAAAGAAATTGGTTCCTATCAGGCTACTATCAAACTTCACAAAGAAGTATCTGTAGAAATTCCATTCGAAGTGGTATCTGAATAAGAATTCTCTTCGATTCAAAATCATCTTAAAAACCGATTTGTTGCAAAATGACAAGTCGGTTTTTTTATTTAAATTTCTCATACCCGACTTTCCACAATACAGGGCTCAAATCAGATTTCAAGTTGTCAATCAAACAATTGTTATCTTTTTTCTGAGTTTCTTACAACTTTAATAAATATTCCGTCACAATTTCATCAAGTTTTTCAAGAAAATTTTCCTTCATTTTTTTTGTATTTCTATTCTCGTAATCAAAATATTTATATTTTCTTTGCGATTAGAAATAAACACTTTTTTTTGATTAAGGATGTGTGGTTCATTATAAATAATTGTCACATTACTGATGTTGAAGGCTTATTTTTAATCAGGTTTCAACAAATTAGACGTGTTGTTTGTTATTTATCTAATTGCCAGGTTTTTTCAAAAAATAAGTATTTTTTTTTCTAATACAAAAATCATTATTTCTCAATTATTAACTTTAAATTTAGTCAGAATGAAAAGAAAAAATCTTTTTGAACTGAGAGTTGTAATTGCACTAATCTTCAGTGTACTCACAATTACAACTTTCGCACAAACAATCACTGTCACCGGTACCGTGTCTGACACAAACAGCGAACCAGTTTTTGGAGCTGCTGTTACAGTTAAAGACATGACCAACAAGGGAACAGTGACCAATATTGAAGGTAAATTTGTACTAACAAATGTACCTTCAAATGGAACTCTTCACATCAGCCAAATCGGCATGCTACCACAGGACATTGCTATTGGTGGCAAAACCGCATTTAACATTATTCTACAAGAAGACACTAAAACTCTTGGAGAAGTTGTGGTTACTGCTCTTGGAGTTCCCAAACAAGCTCGTTCGGTTGGGTATGCCACCTCGAAAATTGCTCCGACTGAAATTGAACGCACCAATGCTATCAATCCTGTAACAGCATTACAGGGAAAAGTTGCGGGTGTTAATATCAATATTGGAGGTGCATCTGGCGTTACTTCAAGTTCATCAATTACCATTCGTGGTGCAAAATCAATCGACAAAAACAACTCTCCCATTTTTGTGGTTGATGGTATGATCATTCAGGAACCTATCACCGGAGCTCTGTCAGGTACTGACTGGGGTTCACAGTTGAAGAATCTTAATCCAGCCGATTATGAAAGTGTTACTGTTCTTAAAGGCGCAGCTGCAACTGCACTTTATGGTTCACGTGGTGCTAACGGTGCGGTTGTTATAGTTTCAAAAGGTGGTAAATTCGGGAAGAAAGGGTTGGGTATTGAAGCTTCTCAAACTCTGGAAACTACTGACATTTACAAATCTCCCATTGAATTTCAGAACATTTACGGAGCCGGTTCACCTAATAATGGATATGAAGGTGGATTTTTGGCCGATGGAACTCTGCAAAAAACAGCAAATAGTTTCGGTCCGAAAATGGACGGATCTATTTTGAATCAATATTTACCCAATGGAGAATCCACACCCTATGTAGCTCACCCTGATAACTGGAAAACGTTGTATCAATCAGGATTAAATAGTACTACAAATGTGGCTATAAATGGCGGCGGAGAAAAATCTTCTTTCCGTGTTTCGTACTCATATACAGACAATAACGGCGTTTTCAAACGTAATGAATTCAAACGTCATTCAATATCTTTTAAAGGATTAACAGAACTGAACAAGATTTTCTCACTTGAAGCCGGAGTAAATTATGCCTTTTCTTCTGCACAAAACGGTGCAAATCAGGGAGGATGGAACTGGGGAGGCAACGTAGCCATGATGAGCACATATTATAGTCCCCGAAACATGGATATTGCCGCATACGAAAGTATGTATCGGGATCCATTGACACAAGCTGTTGAAACTACTACCCCATGGGGTACACTACGTGGTTATCTGCATTCGAGAGATATGAATTTGAATCAACGCAATGAAAATTCTTTATTATCGAACATGACGCTGCGTGCAAATATCGCTCCATTTTTAACAGCAAGCCTAAAGGGTAACTACAATTATTACGGTATATCAACACTGGAAAAACAATACGGTACAGGTGCCAACTACGGACCATCTGGTACAGGATATTATGGTCGAGGAGGTAGTATATCCGGTTCGTACAATTTCCTGGGTATGTTGCAAACAACTGGAAATAAAATAAATATTGCCGGAGAAACCATCACACTTGATGCAATTGTAGCTGCTGAACTTTACGGAAATACAGAATCTCACTCATGGAGTAAAGGTACAAATGGTGGATTAGTTACACCCGGTGTTTTTGCATTTTCCAATTCGAAAAACAAAATAGAACCAACATTTAACTATACACCTCGTAATAATCAAACCTTTGGGGTTTCCGGAATTATTAATTTAGCTTGGAGAGAACAGGTTTACCTTGAACTGACAGGACGTAATGACTGGTTGTCGACATTGACTTACCCATCCTATATGGTTACCGGTCAAAATAATTATACCGTATTTTATCCTTCGGCTAATTTATCTTGGGTGTTTTCCGAAACATTTAAGGCTCCACAATGGTTTACTTTAGGTAAACTTCGCGCTTCACTTGCCCGTGTAGGTATGGGAACAAGTGCTTATGCCACTACCAATGGCTTTGGGGTATTCTCACAGAGTTCGCAATATGATCCTACCCGCAATAGTGTTCTTATTGCCAATCCAAATCTTGGTACTGCCTGGAATAATGACCTAAAACCGGAGATCCAACAATCCATCGAGATCGGTACTGATTTGCGCTTTTTCAACGAACGTTTGACTTTGGACGTTGCTTACTATAAAACCAATACTAAAAACCAAATCATGTCAATACCTGCTGTAACAGAATCAGGTGCCAGCACTCAACTGATCAATGCAGGTAATATCCAGAATCAAGGTGTTGAAATTCAATTTGAAGCTACACCAATTCGTACCCGCGATTTTCGTTGGACGATAGGTTCAAACTTCACACTTAACCGTGGTAAAATCATTAAACTGCACGAAAACGTAAAAGAATGGCAGTTGATGGGAGCTTATGATGGCGGTCCTGAAATCTGGGCCTATGAAGGAGGAGATTTCGGTGTTATCACTACTCCTTACAATTCATCATATGGAGCCGCAATTTATCGTTTTAATAACGAAGAAAATGCAAATGATCCTAGAAACGGAAAACCTGTTATTACTTACTGGGGTAACTATGGTAGTCCAAACTCTGTAGCTGCATACGGATATGTGACAAACATAGATAAAGGAATAAAGGACAGAGTTGTTATTGGTAAAGTTGAACCGGACTTCTTATTAAGTTTCTCCACCTCGTTCTCCTATAAAAACTTTGATTTTTATGGTTTGATTGATGGTCGTGTAGGTGGTCAGTACTTTTCTAATACATACAAGTACGCATCAAGTACAGGTGTTTTAAAATCTTCTCTTTATGGTCGTGATAAAGAACATGGAGGTCTGCCCCGTACCAACTATAAAGGTGAAACAGTTTACGATGCAATACCTCTTGACGCGGTATTCGATGAAGGAACTGAAGCCCCCAAAGCAAGCAATCCCAAAGAAACAATTGATGTTAGTGGATTGACTTATGCCGAAGCTCTTGAAAAAGGTATTCAACCAATGATGGCAAGCACTTATTACTGGGGTAATCTGGGATGGGGAATGCCTGCTGAATTAGGATTACAAGAAAATACCTGGTTCTGTTTCAGAGAAATGACAATTGGATATCGTTTGCCGGAAAGCGCATGCGGAAAATTTGGAGCAAACTACCTCAGATTAGGAGTGACCGCCCGCAACCTGGGTTATTTACTGAATAAATTAACGGACGGATTAAACCCTGCAGGTATTTCATCCAACAATCCATTAACTCCGACTGACATCGGTGGCGTTCCATTTGCAAGAACTTATGCAGTTAATTTAACAATCAAATTCTAAATTATATAATAATATACATCATGAATAAGATAAAATATATATTAATCGGTGCTTTTACCCTCCTTACATTAACCGGATGTTTGGATGAGTATAAAGAACTTAATACAAACCCTGAATTATTAGGTGCAACAGATCCACGCAATGCATTTACAGGAGCTACTGAAAACTGGAATAACAGTTCACGTAATCATTTAATGGCAAAATACAGCGGAGTGATGCAATATATGCAATACATTGTATACTATGGAGGCGCTCAGGAAGGTACATATGTCAACACTTCAAAATCAACACGCCCTTCACCATTTACACCATATTATAGTGATTATTTTGGACAAATCGGATTAAAATTGCGCTATCTTGTAAATACGGTTATTCCATTAAATGCAGAAAAAGACCGTTTTCAGAATGTGGCGGCTATAGCTAATATTCTTGAAACCTATGAAGCATGGCTGATGTTTGATGTGAACGGTGCCGCACCCTATACTGAAGCATTTAAACTTGCAACCGAAGGTATTCGTAAACCAAAATACGACTTATATCAGAAAGATATAAATGGGAAGGCACTTTATAAAGTTTTTGATGAAAAAATCAAAGAAAATGTGGCTTTATTACAAAGCGCTCAGGCTAATCAATACAGTCTGGATAAAAACGACTATTTCTATGGTGGTGATGTAACCAAATGGATTAAATTTGGCAATACCTTACGTATCAAAATGGCGCAACGGTTAGAAAAAGCCGACAAACCTTTTTACACCTCGGTGTTGAATGATGTTCTTTCCAATCAGATCGGAATTATTTCAAATAATAACGAATCCTGTATCTACAATCATCCAAATGAATACAACAATAATACGGATGATATGCATATCCTGACATATCAGTACTGTGCGTCCCGTGCTTTAGTAAATTTCCTTACCGCTTACAATGACCCACGACTGCCATTGCTTGTTCGCAGGAATGGATTTGGTACAGGTAACAACAATGTTTCAAATGATGATGTTGCTGCACTCTTAGCTAAATACTATCCAAACTATCAGACACAGTTCGCACAGTGGACTGGACGTTATGTTGGAATGTCAGCTAATCCTGACAGTGCAAACAGTGCGTGGTCAACAGATTCATACTTTACATTACCTTATAAAGATGATAAAGGAGTTGATAAGACAATGACCGTACGTCATAATAGTCAGATAGAAAGTCGTTACTATGTAAAGAACGGAGGTAAAGTAGGTACTCAAATCACTGCACGCGATAAAGAAGATGCCATTTATGATGCATCACAGGATGCTATCAGTTTATTCACTCCACTGATTACCTATCCTGAGGTTTGTTTTATGATGGCAGAAATTGCATTAAAGGAAGGCAGTGCAAAAGGAGGTAAGGATGCTCTGACATGGTTCCGTGATGGCATTCGTGCTTCAATGGAACAGTATCAGGCCTGGGCTGTGAAAATGAAAGTACCTTCTGCAATGAATCCAAATAGTGATAACTACCATCCAATTACTACGGCAGCAATCGACACTTATCTGGCACTTCCTGAATTTCAGTCTGTATCGCTTGAAAAGATTGTTACACAGCAATGGGTAAACTTATTTATGCGTCCGGAAGAAGCCTGGGCAACATGGAAACGCACTGGACTTCCTGCTGTTAAAGCACAACCGATACCGGTAAATGGCGTAGCATTCTTCGAAGCAATCACAGTTAGTGGTACTAATATGCTAATACCGCGACGTGCTGCCTTGGGGGCACCAAACACTGAAAATCTGGAAAACTACAATGCTGCACTAAAAGACCTTATTGCAGATCCTAATTACGGTCCGGCGGTTGATAAAACAGAAGGACGTATCTGGTGGGATAAATAACAATCTGCATTCTGTTTAATTCAGAAACACATAAAAGGAGGTGAAATTATTTTTTCACCTCCTTTTATGTGTTTACTTATGTTATAGCCGAATATTATAAAAAAGAGAACAATAAAGAAATGAAGAAACTAAATGAAAGATATATATCGTAAAGCAACAATTATTTTCTGCAATTAAAAATATTTATTCTTTCCCTTTCAGCATTTCTTCGAGTTTCATCATTTCGTCGCGATACTGAGCAGCTTCGAGGAATTCAAGCTTCTTGGCTGCTTCCTGCATCGATTTTTTGGCTTTGGCAATAGCTTTTTCGAGCGCGGATTTGGACATATACTTCACTACTGGATCGGCTGCAAGAATACTGGGTGCTTCCGGTTCGATGTATGCATTCGGTTCCATTTTGCTGAGTGAATTTCGCTCACCTTTGGTAATCTGGGTTGGTATAATGCCGTGTTTGGCGTTGTATGCAAGTTGCTTTTCACGCCTCCGGTTTGTTTCATCGATTGTTTTCTGCATGCTTGCGGTAATTTTATCGGCATACATGATTACTTTCCCGTTCAGATTACGAGCGGCTCGTCCTGCTGTCTGTGTGAGCGAACGGTGATTGCGCAAAAAACCTTCCTTATCGGCATCCAGAATAGCTACAAGTGAAACTTCGGGCAAATCCAGACCTTCACGTAACAAATTCACCCCTACCAGAACATCGTATAATCCACGACGTAAATCCTCCATAATCTGAACCCTGTCAAGAGTATCGACATCGGAATGAATGTAATTGCACCTGACACCCATTTTCAGCAGATAGTCGGTGAGTTCTTCAGCCATACGCTTTGTAAGGGTAGTTACAAGAACCCGTTCGTCGGCTTC
>Ga0116171_10001501_pt1 | contig 23113 bp, 17 predicted proteins | sample AD_JPNHW2_MetaG_FD_89798 | JGI IMG/M metagenome (GOLD analysis project Ga0116171, IMG submission 89798) | Active sludge microbial communities of municipal wastewater-treating anaerobic digesters from Japan - AD_JPNHW2_MetaG | ecosystem: Engineered > Bioreactor > Anaerobic > Digestate | place...
GATATGTCTTTATCCAATATCCGAAATATCGCTATTATTGCTCACGTTGACCACGGTAAAACTACCCTTGTGGATGCTTTGTTACGTCAAAGTAAGACCAAACTTAATAAAGAAAATGAGGATGCTATCTGTATTATGGATAGTAATGATTTGGAAAAAGAACGTGGGATTACTATTTTTTCCAAAATTGCTTCAGTAGTTTTCAATGGCACAAAAATTAATATTATTGATACTCCAGGCCATGCTGATTTTGGCGGAGAAGTAGAACGTGTGCTCAAAATGGCAGACGGTTGTTTGTTGTTGGTTGATGCCAAAGAAGGCCCAATGCCTCAAACTCGTTTTGTTTTAAAAAAAGCTTTGGCGCTCGGATTGAAAGTTATTGTAGTAGTAAATAAAATTGATAAACCTGATGCCCGTATACAATATGTGCTCGATAAAACTTTGGAGTTATTTATTGAACTAGGTGCCAGTGATGAAATTTGTGATTTCCCGGTCGTGTATGCTTGTGCCAAAGCTGGTAAAGCTGGTTTGACTCCGGAGTTAGAAAAAATGACAAATGTCGTTGATATTTTTGAAACTATTATCAAAGAAGTTCCTTTGCCAAGCGGTGATGAAAATAAACCTCTGCAGATGTTAACTGTATCTATCGTGGGTGATAATTATAAAGGACGTATTGCTATTGGTCGTGTTTATAATGGAACATTAAGAACCAATCAAGATGTGATGCATATCAATCGTACAGGTGAAATGAAAAAATTTCGCATGACTAGTTTGATGACGTTTGATGGCTTGGGTAGAGTAGAGGTGTCTGAAGTGAAAGCTGGAGATATTGCAGCTATTGCTGGAATTGCTGATATAAATATTGGTGAAACTATCGCAGATGTGAATGAACCTGTTGCTTTGCCTACTATCAATATCGAAGAACCAACTGTAAAAATGACTTTTTCTGTAAACGATTCCCCAGTTGCTGGACAAGAAGGTAAATTTACCACTTCACGTCAACTTCGTGAACGTTTATATAAAGAATTGGAAACAGACATGGCTTTGAAAGTTAGTGATGTAGGATCTAGTGGTAGTTGGATTGTTTGTGGTCGTGGTGAGCTACATTTAGAAATATTGATTGAAAGATTACGTCGTGAAGGTTTTGAATTGCAAGTATCTCGTCCACAAGTTATAATAAAGGAAGTGGATGGAAAAAAACTTGCGCCTTTTGACCAAGTCTTTGTGGAAGTACCAGAAGAATTTGCCGGAAATGTGATTCAAAAACTAGGTACTCGTCATGGTACTATGACTAATATGGCTAGTGAACGAGGAATTAGTTTTATGGAATTTATTATTCCAACCCGTGGGTTATTTGGTTATCGTAGTGAATTTTTGACCGGTACCAAAGGTCTTGGAATTATAAATACTTGTTTTTATGATTATCAAGAAGATACTACTTTGTGGAAAGAAAAAGAACAAGGATCACTCGTAGCTCATGAAACCGGTGAAAGCAATATGTATGGCTTGATGAATATTCAAGATCGTGGAGTTTTATTTATTGGTCCAGCTATCAAAGTTTATAAAGGACAAGTGGTGGGACAAAATGCTCGTGGTGGAGATTTATCAGTAAATGTTTGTAAAGAAAAACAACTTTCTAATATGCGTAGTAAAGGACATGGAGTAACAGAACATTTCAATGCACCAAAAACTATGGATTTAGAAGCTGCACTTCAATATATCGGAGACGATGAATTGGTAGAAATCACACCAATCAATGTCCGTATCAGAAAAATTATTTTAAATGCAGAAGAAGCGAGAAGAAAAGCGAAAGGAATTTCTTAAAAATATTTTTTAATTTTGAATTATTCTCATGCTTAATAATTCAGAAAACAATTCACTAGAACTTCGGTTGTTATCAGGATTTTTCATTCTGGTAGTTATTATAATTGTTGGAAAACTTTTTTATCTTCAAGTGAACCAACATGATTATTATCAAACATTAGCACTTTCTACTCATGAAATTTATCAAAAGATTCATCCTAAGCGTGGACAAATTTATTTTCAAGATTCACGCACTGGAGAAAATTTTCCAGTAGCAATCAATCGAGAATATTATCAACTTTATGCTGTGCCGACAGAGATTGTTAAAAACGATGTGAATAGTACGACGGAAAAATTGGCTGAAATTTTATTATTGGACGATGAAAAAAAAGAACAAATTCGCGCTAAACTAAACAAAGAAAATGATCCGTATGAATCTTTGGCTCGAAAAGTTGATGATGAAACTTATAAAAAAATAGAAGAACTTCAAATCAAAGGCATTTATAAATCTTCAGAAACTTATCGTTATTATCCAGAAAATAATTTAGGTTCTTCGATTTTGGGTTTTTGTAATATGGATTCGGATGGTAATATGCAAGGCAATTATGGAGCGGAAGGATATTGGAATAAAGTTTTAGCCGGTAAAGGCGGTTATCTTTTTGGTGAACGAGGGGCAAAGGGTAGTTGGATTACACTTGCGGATATGACAACAATTGAAGCTAAAGACGGTGATAGTTTAGTTTTGACAATTGATAGAGCATTACAGTTCAAAGCTTGTGATGTTTTAAAAAAAGGCATGGATACATACAAAGCTAAATCAGCTTCACTCATCATGATGGATCCACAAACTGGAGCGATATTGGCGATGTGTTCTTTTCCTGATTTTGATCCAAACAATTATGGTAAAGTGAATGAGATTTCTGCTTACAATAATCAAAATATTTTTACACCTTATGAACCAGGTTCGGTTTTTAAACCTATAGTGATGGGAATGGCACTAGATTTACAATTGGTAAATCCAGATACTTGGTTCAATGATCCTTGTGAGATGAAATATGGTCCTTATACGATTCGTAATGCCATGAAAAAATGTTATGGCACTATTACTATGACAAATGTTTTAGAAAATTCTGTAAATACAGGGATGATGTGGGTGGCAGAAAAAATTGGTCAAGAAAAAATGTTGGATTATGTACATAAATATGGTTTTGGTAAAAAAATTGGGATTGAATTGGATAGAGAAGTTTCTGGTAATTTGAGTAATATTGAAAAAAAATCACAGATTGGTCCGGCTCAAGCTTCTTTTGGCCAAGGTATCACAGTAACTCCGATTCAACTGGCCACGGCTTATAGTACAATTGCGAATGGGGGAAAAATGGTTCAACCACATATTGTGCAAGAAATTAAAAAAAGTGATGGTAAATCAGAAGTCATTGAAACCAAAGTTATTGAACAAGTTATTTCTTCACGCGCTTCACGTTTGCTTTCGGCGATGTTGACGTCAGTGGTAGAAAAAACATATACTAACACTATTCGTTTGGAACATTATTTTGTGGCTGGAAAAACCGGTACAGCTCAAATTCCTGGACCACAAGGTTATAGTGAAACTGGAGAAACAAATCATACTTTTGCCGGATTTTTACCGGTTAAAAATCCAAAAGTAGTGATGGTAATAAAATATGAAAAACCACAACGTCTTTGGGCAGAAGGCACAGCTGGTCCGACTTTTAAAGAAATAGCAAAATTTACTATGGATTATTATGGGGTGGAAGAAGAACGATAAAAAATGTAATCCGAATCTACAAACAGCATCCGAATGCTCCGAATGGAACACGCAAATATTTTTAGTAAGACCCTTTCGTCACTTCGTGACACCTCCCCTTGGTAAGGGGAGGATGTCCCCTCCTTAACAAGGAGGGGTGAGGGGAGGTCTTACAGTTCGGATTATATAATTTAATTTTATAAATTTTAAATTTAGTGTTATGTTAAAAACTATTTTACAAATGTTACTTCGCCGTTATGCGAAGAAAATTATTAAAAAATATAAACCTGATATTATTGGGATTACAGGTTCAGTAGGAAAAACTTCTTCCAAAGAAGCTATTACTGCTGTACTTGGAAGTAAATTTAATGTTCGGGCAAATAAAAAAAATTATAACAACGAAATCGGTTTACCTCTGACAATTATTGGAGTAGAAAAAACTCCAGGCAAAGATGTTTTTGGTTGGTTCAAAGTTTTTTTAAAAGCTTTTGCTTTGCGTTGCTCACGTGATGTAAATTATCCAGATATTTTAATTTTGGAAATGGGAACTGATAAACCAGGAGATATAGAATATCTTTTGGAAATTGCACCTTGTAAAGTTGGTGTGCTAACTTTCATTGGTAATGCGCATATTGAATTTTTTAAAACTATTAAAAAAATTGCTCAAGAAAAACGCTTGATTATTTCTCAGCTCAAAGACGATGGTTTTGCAGTTTTGAATTTTGATAATGAATTGGTAATGCAAAATTCCAAAACTAATGCGGAAACTTTTACTTATGGTTTCAAAGATGGAGCCGATTTTCAAGCTACGGATGTAAATATTATTACTGATGAAAAAACAAATTGGCCAACGGGTTTGAATTTTAAAGTTTTGTATAATGGAAATATTGTACCGGTTTTTTTACCTGGGTTTATTGCTGAACAATTTATTCCAGCCGCTCTTTCTGCTTTGGCAGTCGGACATATTTTTGGAATTAATTTGGTAGAAAGTGCTATGGCTTTGCGTAATATAAAACCATTGGCCGGCCATATGCGACTTATTTCGGGGATTAAACAAACTTTACTTATTGATGATACTTATAATTCTAGTCCAGATGCAGTAAGAAGTGCTTTGAATGTGGTAAATAAAATTTTACCTCATGGAGCTGGGAAAAGAATTGCTATATTAGGTGATATGTTGGAACTCGGGACAGACACAGAAATGGCTCATAGAGAAATTGGTTTTAGAGTAGCAGAATTAAATTTTGATTTATTGATGACTGTGGGTGAAGCGAGTAAAAAATTTACTGCTGAGGCTGCCAGAGAAGCGGGGATGGATGAAAATAAAATTGTAGTATTTGACGATAGTGTTTCAGCGGGGAAATTTTTACAAAATAAAATGGAAAAGGGTGATGTAATTTTGATAAAAGGATCACAAGGAAAAAGAATGGAAAAAATAGTAAAAGAAGTGATGGCCGAGCCAGAACAAGCAGGGGAGTTGTTGGTTCGACAAGAAGAATATTGGATACGTAAAAGCTGATAAGCTGTAAAGCAATAAAGCAGTAAAGCGAATAAAAAATCTGGTTAAACCGGATTTTTTTGTAGTGTATATTTTTTGTAGCTCGTAAGGGAATGTCACTCGTCGTTTCACTCCTCTTTGGAAAACCTCCCGCCTTTGCTAAAGCTACGGACGGGCAAGTCGGGTTTTCCAATACCTTTCCTCTGCAAAGATAAAACTCATGTTTTCTCCTTTTCCTTGTTCGATTCTTTATTAGATTTTTATTAAAACAAGACTGGAATAAATCCAATCTTGTTTTAATAGTAGCTCGTAGGGGAATCGAACCCCTCTACCTGCCTTGAGAAGGCAGTGTCCTAACCAATAGACGAACGAGCCAAAACATAAAATATTATAGCAAAAAATGAAGAAAAGTCAATTATTAACCTAGACCCTTGTCAGTATTTCATTTCAGGTATAATATTTATAAGGCTAAACTTTTTGTCATTCCTGCGAAAGCAGGAACCCAGGAATGTTTGACCACTGGATCCCCGCTTTCGCGGGGATGACACTGAGGTGTCACTTTATGAACTTTATAACTTTACAAACTTTATAAACTTAAATTTATGGCTCGTATTATTGGTTCAGGTTATTCTTTTGATGATGTTTTGATTGTTCCAAAATATAACAAAGTCGTTTCGCGTAAAGATGTTAGTTTCAAAACTAAAGTAACCAAAAATTATGAATTGGATATGCCGATTTTGGCGGCTAATATGGATACAGTTTGTGAGAGTGAAATGGCTATTGCCATCGGTCGTTTAGGAGGCCTCGGAATTATTCATCGTTTTTTATCTATTGAAGATCAAGCACAACAAATCAAAGAAGTTAAAAAACATAATTTGATTGCGGCGGCAGCAGTTGGGATAAAAGATTATGAAGAAAGAGTAAAAGCACTTTTTGAAGCCGGAATAAATATTATAGTTTTGGATGTAGCTCACGGACATTGTAAACGCATGGGAAAAGTTTTGGATTTTATCAAACAAAATTATCCAAAGATTGATGTAATGGCTGGAAATATTGCTACCAAAGATGCAGCGGAATATTTTATTCATAAAGGTGCAGATGCTATCAAAGTTGGAATAGGTCCAGGTTCAATGTGTACAACTAGAGTGATGACTGGGGCTGGAGTGCCTCAAATTACCGCTATAATGGACGCTTATGAAGCAGCACAGGGTCGAGTGCCTATTTGTGCTGATGGGGGAATAAAACAACCAGGAGATTTGACCAAGGCTATTGGAGCAGGAGCGGATACTATCATGTCTGGTTCTATTTTTTCTGGCACAGAGGAAACTCCTGGAGAAATTTTTGAAATCGACGGAATCAAATACAAAGAATATCGTGGGATGGCTAGTTTTGCAGCTACTATCAAAAAAATACAATTGGATGGAATTAAAGTTGATGAAGTTGTTCATGTGGAAGGGGAGACAACCAAAGTTTTATATCGTGGATCTATTGCTCCGATAGTGCAAAAATATTTAGGTGGTTTGGCTTCAGGTATGACTTACATGGGCGCAGAAAAGATAGAAGCGATCAAGGGAAAAGCTGATTTTATTTCCATTACTTCAGCAGGAATGGCAGAAAGTATAGCCCATGGAAAGCATAAATAAAAGAAGAGGGGTTGACAAAACCTTCAATTTGTGCTATACTTGGCTTTCTTAAATCACGAGTCGTCTATTTGACTGACTTGCGACTCGAACCTCGTCTGTGTCATCTATTAAGTGGCCTTGAAGGATATCGGGTCACTTATTATTATTTTATGACACAAAACAGCGCTAAGGCTGCCAGATTTGATAATCTCGGCCTTACCCCAAAGATCTTGGAAGTTCTCCAAAAAAACAATTTCATTACTCCGACTCCGATCCAACATCAATGTATTCCACAGGCTTTGGAAGGGAAAGATATTGTCGGAGTGGCTCAAACTGGCACAGGGAAAACCCTAGCATTTGGTTTGCCAATGTTACAACATTTATTGTCCTCAAAAGGACAAGGTCTTATTTTATTACCAACTCGTGAACTTGCTTTGCAAGTAGATGAAGTTTTGAATAAAATTGGTAGACCACTTGGATTGAGTACAGTAGTACTTATTGGTGGTGCTTCAATGGGTTTACAAATCCAAACCTTACGTCGTAATCCGCATGTGATTATTGCTACTCCTGGTCGTATGATTGACCATCTTAATCAAAAGACCGCTTCACTACGAAATATGGAAGTGATAGTCCTTGATGAAGCTGATCGGATGTTTGATATTGGTTTCATGCCACAAATTGTAGAAATTTTAAAAAATGCACCAACTGAGCGTCAGACTTTGATGTTTTCAGCAACCATGCCTTCAGCTATTGCTGGACTGGCAGCTCGTTATATGAGAATGCCTTTACGTATAGAAGTTGCTCCTTCAGGAACTCCGGCTGCTAATGTGGAACAAGAAATTTTCATCACTTCAAAAGAATTAAAGTTAGCTTTATTAGAAAAAGTTTTAGCTGATAATTCCGGTCAAGTTTTAGTTTTTTCTCGTACCAAACATGGAGCAAAAAGAATTGCTAATAATCTTCGTGATATTGGTTGTACAGCTGTAGAAATACATTCTGATCGTACTTTAGCCCAACGTCGTAATGCCATGGATGGATTCAAATCAGGACACTACCGAATATTGGTAGCAACTGATATTGCAGCCCGTGGCATCGATGTTACTGGTATTTCCTTGGTTGTAAATTACGACTTACCAAACAACAGTGAAGATTATGTACACCGCATTGGTCGTACTGGTCGGGCTGGTAAATTTGGTAAAGCAATTTCTTTCGCTACTCAAGATCAACGTAATGATATTCGACAAATTGAAAGATTGATAAAAAGAACAATTCCTATTTTAGCACTTCCATCTTTATCTCCACGTAATAATATAGTTCGAAGTAATAGGCCTTTTCAAAAAGATTTTCGGGAAAAAATTAATTTTGAACCCCAACGAAAACCTTTCAAAAAGAATAACTTCTTTGGCTCTCGCCAAAAAACACAAAATCCGAAACGTCGCCGTTACGGAATAGTAAACTAAAATAAAAAACAGCTTCGAATTTAATCGAGGCTGTTTTTTTGAAAACTTAGATTAAGCTTCAGGAATTTTTTCTGCATTAGCTTCTTCAGGAGCGGATTCTTCGGTGGTAGCTTCTTCAGCTACAACTTCGTCGGTAGTTTCTTCAGTAGAAGTAACTTCATCGGTAGCAGGAGTAACAACAGTGTTGTCCTCTTCGTTAAAATTTACAGACATAGTCATGTAGATTAGATATAAATTAACAGCTAGTGGTAGCTGAACGTGGAGTATAACACAAAGTTTAATGTTTGTCAATGGGTGAATAGTCTCTTAAAATAACGGTTTTTTTGATTTATAAAAAATTAATTTTGGCTTAAATTAGCCAAAATAGACTATTGACAAAAAGGCTAAAATGTGCTATAATGTCTTGTTATTAATTTAATAGCAAGTTCTTTAAAATTTAGGTGAATATTAATAATATTTGGAGGTTCCAATGAAAAATTTAAAAGTGATGGTGGCGTTTATTGTGGTATTTTCAGCAAATTTTATGTTTGCAGAGCTTGTCGAAGAAGATGTGATGAAATGCTTTAATACTCAAAACAAGGTTTTGGGCGTAAACGAAGAGGGATTTATTTTTGACGATGTTCTTACATTTAACGAAGAAGGAGATATTTTTCTTTGTAAAGGGGAAAATTATCGGGAAACAATGTATAATTGGATGGAGATTGAAACTAGTTCTTCTATTCGTAAAAGTGAATGTCTTTTCGAAAAAGATTGCAAGACTTGCAAAGCAGAAATAATTCATTGTCACACCTTTGTTCGAAGTGTTGATTACAACATGAATGGAAGGTTTGAAAAAGCAGAGATTGTTGATGTTAATGAATTTTCCATATGTTCATTGGAAGTGGTCGAAGAAAAATTCGGTTGCACAGAAGAAGTATCTCCTAATGAAGAACAATTGACAGAAACATTTCTTTCATCTTTGCACAATGAATTTCTGGCAAAGTCTAGTCAAGAAGAATCTTTGCCTGTTCCTGAACCAAAAAAAGAAGAAAACAAAGAGCCATTTTTCTCAGCTATGGCAATTGTGGTTGTCAATAAATCTTCACATAAAAATCGTGAAGAAAGAACAGAAAAATAAATATTTTTTTATTCACCTTGTTTTAGACCGGCTTCTGAGCTGGTCTTTTTTTATTTTTAAAAAGCCACCCCTAATGTTGGGGTGGTCATTTTTTATTTTAGAGTAGTTTGATTATCCAAAGTTTCATTTACCAATTTATCTGCTTCTTTATTTTTTTCTCTTGGAATATGGTGATAAGAAACTTTTTTAAATTTGATTGCTGAGTTGTAAGCTTGGACGAAAAGTTTTTGCAGAGTTGGTTCTTTGACTTTATAAAGTCCTTTCATTTGGTTGACTATTAATTCACTATCAAGCATACACTCTATTTCTGTTCCGCCAAGTTCAAAAGATCTTTTGAGTCCGGTGATAAGAGCACTATATTCGGCGAAGTTATTTGTTTGTTCACCAAGATATTGTCCAAAAGCATCAAGATTTTTTCCCGTTGCATCTTTGATAACAATACCCGCTGCTGCCGGACCAGGATTACCACGAGCACCACCGTCTGAGAAAATTGTTAGTTTCATAATAAAATTAGTTTAAATTAAAATTTGTAAATGTATGTAATCAGAATTTATGAATTAGTATTTCATCTAAAAAGTAAGACCTCCCCTCGCCCCTCCTTGTTAAAGAGGGGATATCCTCCCCTTAACAAGGGGAGGTGTCACGAAGTGACAGAGGGGTCTTACCATTCGGAGTATTCGGTCCGCCTAGGCGGATTGTAGATTCGGATTATATTTTAGTATTCTAATTTCCACAATCCGTCTTTGTCATTATATTTTCCTCCAAAATATAAAGTGCGATTATCACTGTCGCTAGTAGCAGAGTTGATTTTTTGAGAAATTAAACCATCACTTACTAGATAATAAGGGAATAGGGCAGTGGTGTTATCATTCCAAACTAAGCCGAGAGTGTTATATTTATCCAAAGGAATAACTTGTTGTAATTGTAAACCAGAACGGTTTAACAAAACTGGTTCTTCATTTTGAGCGTGAGTCCAAATTTCCCATGGCGTCCAAGCAATAAACCAATTATTATATTTGGAAATAATAAATTTTTCTCCGGTAATAGTGTATTTTTTTCCATTGGTCAAAAGTAACATTTCTGGTTGATTTCTTTTTTTGAGCAGAACAAAATCGCTTTTAGCAGTTAATATTTCCCAAGATTCGGCAGTGGTTTCAAAATCAGTAAAAAATAAATTTTTAAATCCCAAAGTGTCTCTAGTTAGAATTGCTGTTTGAGTGGAAGTATTATTATTTAAAATCCAGAGCTGACCATTTTCCATATACCAATCAGCAAAAATATTTTTGGTAATAAAAATTTGGTCAGAGTTTTCTGGGAAGAAAGTCATGATTTGCTGTGTAGTAGCATAATATATTTCTGGGGCAGAGGATTCTTTCCATTGATATTTGATTATGGGTATGCGAGAAAAAGAAGTTAAATCAATTTTTTTTGTAGGTTTTTCTGCATTGATTAAAATAATTTTATTATAAGGTAGGTTGAATGAACTGATAGAATAATAAAGACCGTTTGGCATGAAAGATATTTTTAAAGTTTCGGTAGCAAAGAAACCATTTTCTACCATAGACAGTTCGTTGTTTTTTAAATTTTTTTGCCAAATTTCTTTTTTATTATTTTGAACGACGGAATAAATCAAAAATTGTCCATTATTTGAAATAACTGTTTCTTGCACAATACCATCATGGATGGAAGTTGGTTCATTTCTTTTTAATAATACTATATCTTTGATATAAACTGTTTCTTTGTTTTTTATTTCAATATTTTTTTGCCAATCAAGATAGCCGGTATTTTTTATGGTTACAATATATTTTCCTGGAGCTAAATTATTTAAACGAACAGGAATGCTGGATTTTAATTTGACATTGTTTAAATAAACTTCAGCGGTAGTAGGTACGATATCAATATTTATGGAACCAGTTTCACGTAAAAGGCCATTTTGAAAATCATAGCGATAACCACTGGTGTACATGATAATGATCGGGGAAATAACAAAAAATAGTCCTACAAAAAAAAGGAAAATAAATCGACGAATAGGTTTGGTAAGGGTAGTTCCTGGGTATTCCATACTAAGTTTGCCAAAATAGTTTTTTTATAATATACTTTAAGCTATACAATAACCTAAAAAACAGCTTTAGTCAATTCAAATTTATGTCATATTTAGTGATTAATGGTGGTAAAAAACTTCACGGGGAAATCAAAAACCAGACAGCCAAAAATTCGGCTGTAGCTATTTTGTGTGCGACTGCGATGATAAAAGGAAAAACTATTTTGTCAGATGTGCCGGAGATAGAAGAAGTTAAACGTATTATTGAACTTTTGAAAAGTGTTGGAGTTAAGGTAGAAAAAATTTCGACTGGTAAATATAAAATTGATTCTAGTGCATCTCTAACAATGAACAGTATTGATAAAAATGCTTCGGAAAAAACCAGATCCTCACTTTTTTTGTTGGGTGCTTTGGCGAATCGAGAAAAAAATTATAAACTTTTTAAATCTGGTGGTTGTAAATTGGGAGAGAGAACTATTCGTCCACATTTGTATGCTTTGGAAAAAATCGGTGTAAATGTAAAATCAACCGAACACTTTTATGAAGTTAGTAACAAATCTTTGCAATCTGCTGATATTGTGATGTATGAATCTGGTGATACAGCTACAGAAAACGCAGTAATGGCTGCAGTGTTTGCACCGGGCAAAACCACAATTAAAATGGCTTCAGCAAATTATATGGTGGCTGACCTTTGTTATTTTTTGATTAAAGCTGGAGCAAAAATCAAAGGTGTAGGTACGACAACTTTGGAAATTGAAGGTGTAAAAAAATTAAAAGAAATAAAAGATTATTCTATCATGCCGGATCCGATTGTAGCGATGACTTATTTAGCTGTAGCTATCGTATTGGATTCTCGTTTGACAATAAAAAATTGTCCGCTGGATTTCTTGGAATTGGAGTTGTGTAAATTGGAACACATGGGACAAAAATATGAAATTAAGAAAAAGTACAAATCAAAAAATGGTAAATTCAATATTGTAGACATAGAAATTATTCCATCAAAATTAGTTGCTTTGCCGGACAAAATAGAATGTCGTCCTTTTCCTGGACTCAATATTGATAATTTACCTTTGTTTGTCCTAATTCTTGCTAAAGCCAAAGGTAGAACTCTGGTACACGATTGGCCTTATGAAAACAGAGCAGTGAGTTATTTGGAATTACAAAAAATTGGAGCACATCTTACTTTGCTTGATCCACACCGTGTTTGGGTGGAAGGTCCGACTAAATTTACTGCCAATGAAGCTGTTTGTCCTTCTATTTTACGCGTAGCTGTAGTTTTACTTTTGGGTATGATGGCAGCACCAGGAAAATCTATTTTGCGCAACACTTATATGATAGAACGCGGTTACGAAAATCTTTATGAAGTTTTAAATAAAGTTGGAGCAGATATAAGAGTGATTAACGAGTAATAGTTTATAAAGTTCATAAAGTCGGTGATTAAAAGATTATAAATTGTGATAGCAATGTCATTGCGAGGAATGTAATGACGAAGCAATCCCATGAAATTCAGAAAGTAGTGAGATTGTTTCTCCAGGCGTAAAGTCGGGATCGTAATGAAAATTAAAAATTAATTAAAAATTGTAAAATTGAAAATTAAAAATTTATAAAAATAACTATGGATTTTAATGTAAATACCTCGGTTAATTCCGGGCCGACACCAACCAAAAAGAAAGCAGGGAAATATTTTGGGTTTTATTTAACGGTAATTTTATTTGTGGTCTCTTTTGGTTTGGGATTTTTATCTGGACAATATTATTTTGTTCAAAAAAATGTTACAGATGAAAACGGAGAAGTAGAACAAGTAAAAGTTTTGAAATTAAACAGGATGATCAATCGTTCTGACGAAGTTGATTTTCAACAATTTTGGGATGTGTGGGATAAAATAAAATCAAAATATGTAAAAACTGATGTTAAAGATGTCGATTTATTTTACGGAGCAATGCAAGGATTGGTATATGCATTGGGCGATCCTTATTCTTTATATTTTCCACCAAAAGCAGCTGATGAATTTGCCAAAGATTTATCCGGTGAGCTAGAAGGTATTGGGGCAGAAATAGGAGTAAAAAATCAACAATTGACTATTATTGCGCCGTTGGCAAATACTCCAGCGGAAAAAGCCGGACTTCGACCTGGGGATAAAGTTATGGAAATAAATAAAGAACAAACAATTGGGATGGATGCAAATACTGCTGTTTCTAAAATTCGCGGTAAAGCTGGAACTGAAGTTGCTTTAGTTATAGAAAGAGATGGTTCTACTGAACCGCAAGAAATAAAAATTATCCGAGCTAAAATAAATGTGCCATCAGTAACTTTCAGTATGAAAAATGATGAAGTGGGATATTTTAGAATTATGCAATTTAATGAAGATACTCAAAAACAATTTGATAAAGGAATAAAAGATTTTCAAAGTCGTGGTGGTAAAAAAATAATTTTGGATTTACGAAGTAATCCAGGTGGTTATCTAGATCAAGCTATCAAAATGTCTAGTGAGTGGATAGAAAAAGGAATAGTGGTGAGTGAAAAAGGTAATGATGGTAATTCCAAAAATCATGAAGCTCTTGGTAACGCTAGATTGAGTGATATAAAAACAATTGTACTTATCAATGGTGGCTCAGCCTCAGCTTCTGAGATTGTAGCCGGTGCATTGAGAGATACAAAAAAAGCTACACTGGTTGGTACAAAAACTTTTGGTAAAGGTTCAGTCCAAGATTATGAAATGTTTGAAGATGGTTCTGCTCTCAAAATCACAGTTGCAGAATGGTTCACTCCAAATGGATTAAATATAAATAAAGAAGGTATTGCTCCGGATGTGGAAGTAAAAGAGGATTGGGAAAAAGAAAAAGTAGGGGAAGATGTTGTTATTGATAAAGCGATGGAATTGTTGAAATAGCTAATAAGCAGTAAAGAAAAAATTAAAAAACTTTCCTTTAGAGGAAAGTTTTTGTTTATCTTTGATTCTATCTAGGGGTAGGTAGGCTTATCGCTTATAAGCTTATTTCAATTCTATTTGAAATACTCTGCCTTTGTCTAATATATAAGCGGTTTTATTTTTTTCTTCAATAATCATATCTGTTGGTTCTTCAAACTGGTCGGAAGTGTATTGATTTTTTAGAGAGCCATCTTTGTTTAAAACAATAAATCTTTTTTCTTTAGTATCTAAAATATAAATGTATTCGTCTTCGGAATAAGTCCAAATTTTGTTAGCAGAAGTCAAAACTGGTTCAAGTCCAGAAATATTGAAAGGTTGAATTTCACCGTTGGTAAATTTCATTATTTCTCCATTATTTTTGGTTAAAAACAGATCACCGTCAATAGCAAAAGAATTAGCGGTTTTGATATCAGTGTCTTTTTCTTTGAGCCAATCTTTTCCTAATCCATACCCAGAAGCAATGGCGTCGTGGCGATAGATTTGATTGTTGAGAATATCCAAAGTGTAAAGACGACTATTGTAAGGTAAAATATTTTTTATTTCTACATCATTATTTGAAAAAGTTAAAGTAATTTCAGAAAAAGAATTGCTTGTAGAGTCGTATTTATATAGTTCTTTGGTGTTAGTAAAGAAAATACCAGTTTTTGTATCGTTTAAAGAAGCAGACAAGGAAATACTATTTTCACTCGGAAGTTTCAAAGTATCAGCTCCGTCCTTAGTGAGTATATTGTAAGTATAAATAGTGCTAGTCGCTGAATTGATACCGAAAATTTTACTATCAATTTTGATAAATTTGGTTATATTATCAAATCCAAAAACATTCCAATTGATAAGCATAGTTGTTTTTGTAATTGCAAATTTTTGGATTGTTTTTTGTAAACTTTCAAAACGGTCGTTGATATCTCGACAATCAGCTTCATTTTCTGTACGACAAACAAAGGTAGATAGAATTTGTTTGATTTCTTTTGCAATATTACTAGAAGTATTTAAATCATTATAAATAAGTAGGCTATCAGCTTCGGTTAGTTTGTCTTGTAATAAAGTAAGGGTTTGATTATAAATTAAATTTTGTTTTGTAACTTCTTTAGCGTGTTGTAGATATACAATGCTTAAAATAAAAATTATTAGAACCACCAAAGAAGAAATTCCTAATAGTTTGGTAGTTAGTGGTAAATGCTTAAAATTTTGGCGATAACTATAAATAGCTTGGGACCAATGTTCTTTGATTTGACGACGTTGATTTTTATAATTAGTCAAGTAAAAAAATAAAGATTTTAAAAATTTTCCCAAAGCCCCAAAGGTGGCTGTAAGGACTAGAATGATCCACCAAAGTAATTGGCCGAAACTTTTGCAAGCTACCCATAAGTATCTGCTAATAGAAGATAATATTTTTAAAGTATTTTCTTTACTGATTTTTTCAGCTAAACGTTGTTTGAGGTGAGTGGAGTTTATCTCAGTAGTATTTATGGCGCTTTGTTCTTTTGTTAAATTTTGTTTTTCTGTTCTTTGGGTTTTGAATTTTGCAGTACTATTTTTAATTTTATTTGCCAAATCACTAAACAAAGAGGGAGAAAGAGTATTAGCAGTATTTTGTTCAGTAACAAATAAAGAATTCACAGTCTCTTTGATTTCTGGGATTATACGGGCTTTTTTTTCTATGATAGGTTCTACGTAGTTTTTTTCTTTTAAATGAATGATTAAGCCACCAAAGGAAACACCATTTCTCAATTCAGATAAAACACGACGAATATGCTCAGTACTTTGTTCAGGTGGGCGAGTGGTAATAATTTTTTGCAAACGGTCATGATTGAAATATTCAATGATTTTTTTAGTACCAACAAAAAAGAAATCTCCCGGACTGACTTTGCCTTGAATTATTTGAGAAAAAAGAGTTTTTCCTTCGTTGATAATTTCTTCTTCTGGAGATTCGGTCAAATCCATTTTTTTGAAAGTGTTATCTTTGGTATGATAAAAAAGCAACATGGTAGGTTTACCACAATAAGAAAAAACTATTTCATTGCTTTTGATAGCACCAACAATACAATGAAGAGATAAATTCATACTAAAGAGTGCTAGATTTTTTTGGTTGATTTTTTCTAAAACCATTTCTAAAGCATTTTTTTCTGCAGTATCTGCTGTTTCATAATAATCATTTTCAATTTCACTGACTATTCTTTGTAACTCAGTCAATTGTTCCGGGTTGCCGTGGTTGATTTCACAGATAGCAAAAAAATAACCTTTTTCTTTTTCTTCCGTTTCATCGGAAGGTTGAATAAGGTTCAATAGAACATGCGATATTTCTTGATGACCACCCTCAACGAAAAACTCGTTAAGTTGGAGAAGTTTTTCCATAAAATCTTTGACTTTTTAGGTTAAATTTATTATACTAATAATATAGAAAAAATACAATAGATAAATTTTTATGCTTGAACACCTTTTTGGTTCAAAAACCAGACTAAAGCTTCTGAAGGTCTTTTTTGCCTATCCGGAGCGATCTTTTTATATTAGAGAGTTAACACGACTTTGCGAAAGTCAAATCAATGGTATAAGACGAGAAATATCCAATTTAGAGGCTTTGGGGTTGATTGCTCGTTTGGAAAATTCTGAAAATAAAGAAAAAATTAGAGAAAATACCAAAAGTTATCGTTTACAAACAGGCTTTTTACTTCAAAGTGAACTCAAAAGTTTACTTGATAAAGCCCAAATGCTTGAGGAAAAAGAATTTATTGACCAAATCAAGAATAAAGCTGGTAAAGTTAAATTTATGCTTTTATCTGGATACTTTACCGAAGTTAATGAAACTGGAACAGATATTTTGATTGTAGGTAATATTAAAGAGTCTGTTTTAAATAAGATTATTATTGCCTTTGAAAAAAATATTGGCAAAGAATTGCGCTATACGGTTTTTACAGAAAAAGAATTTGCTGATCGTCGAGAAATGGGTGATAAATTTTTGTATAATTTACTTGAGAAAAGGTATATTAAGGTAGTAGACGATTATAATTTGTTAAGTTAGTAGTTTATGTTTATTTTTTTAGATAGCAGTGAACAAAGTAAAATTATTTTTTTTGTAGTTTATCCAAACAAAGAAATTAAAAGTTTTATTTTTCAAGGTAAAAAAGCGGATCAAGGACCATTATTTTGTTTTGATGAATTGATAAAAAAGAAAAAAATAATTTTAAAAAAAATTTTTGGAATTGGAATTAAAATTGGAGTTGGTAGATTTACTGCTACCAGAATTGCTGTGACTTTTGGAAATACTTTAAGTTATTTTTTACAAAAACCAATTGTTGGGATGGGAGAATTTGAAGTAAATGATTTTTTGAAAAAAATAAAAAAAGTTAAAAAAGGTCTTTATTTGAGTGCAAAGTATAGTGGAGAAGCTAATATTGGTAAAAGTAAACAGTAACTATGATCCCAGATCATATTAAATATAGGATTTATGAAATTTTGCCGGGTTTATCTATCTGGCTTACTTTAATTTTGGGGGTATTTTTGTCTTTTTTTAAACCTCTTTGGGTAATATACTTTATTTTAGTTTTTGATGTTTATTGGGTTTTACGAGTGGCTTATTTCTCTATTTATTTGATATTATCATGGTTACGTTTTAGAAAAGCTGTTAAAATAGATTGGTTGAAATTGTTGGATGAAAAATTTAAAAATTGGAGAAATGAAAAAAAGAATGTAATTTTTTTACCGGTTTATAATGAAGATTATGAAGTATTGCAAACAACTTTAAATGCTTTTTTAGCCTCAACTCTTCCGGCTAAGGAATTGTATGTTGTTGTTTGTGGGGAAGAAAGAAAAAAAGAACATTGGGAAAAGTTGCAAGAAAAGTTGAAACAAGAGTTTGTTGGTAAATTTGCTGACTTACTTTTTAATACCCATCCGCAAAATTTGTTAGATGAAATTCCTGGTAAAGGAAGTAATATTCATCATGCAGAATGGAATTTTAAAAAATATGCTGATGAAAAAGGTTGGAATTATAAAAATATAATTGTTTCAGTTTTTGATGTGGATACAGTTATTCATCCAGAATATTTTGCTCATTTGACTTATTTATACTGTTTACATCCTAGACCAGAACGCAGTTCTTTTCAACCAGTAACACTTTATAATAATAATTTGTGGGAATCTCCATCAGTTTTACGGATTATGTCTTTTAGTACGACTTTTTGGATGCTTTTTTCACTTGCTCGTTTGGATAATTTAGTGACTTTTTCTTCACACAGTATGAGTTTTCAAGCGATTATGGATGTTGGAGGACACGCCAAAAATATTGTATCAGAAGATTCTAGGATTTTTTATCAATGCTGGTTACATTATAAAGGTGATTATGAGGTTTCTCCACTATATATTCCGGTATCTATGGATACAGTGCGCGATAGAAGTGTTTGGAAAAGTTTAAAAAATTTATATTTACAACAACGACGTTGGGCTTGGGGAACAGAAAACATCCCTTATTTACTTTGGCAATTAAAAAAAATAAAAGAAATTTCAGGCTGGAAAAAATTTATGGTGGTATTTCGTGAATGGGAAGGAAAATGGAGTTGGGGAGTAGTGGCTATCATGATCACCATACTTGGACGTTTACCGCTTTATGTAGCCGGAGAAGAAGTTCGACAAAGTGCTTTATTTTTTAATACTCCACATATTTTAGAAACCATGATGACTTTGGCTATGACTGGACTTTTAGTTTCGGCTGTAATGAGTATGTTGATATTACCACATAAACCAGAAAAAGAATCTCATTTTAAATATTTAATCATGCTGGCCCAGTGGATATTATTGCCGGTTTCTTTATTGATTTTTTCTTCACTACCATGCTTAGACGCTGTGACACATTTAATGTTTGGAAAATATTTGGGTTTTAATGTTTCTCAAAAACATAGATAGGAAACACTAATTTTTATACGAATCATCACGAATGTGGAAATATCGATTTTAAAAAAATAATTTTTTATACTAATTTAAACGAACAATATGCTGAAGAAAATTTTTTATATATTATTGTTAATTGCGATAATTCTTTCTCTTGTTGGGACAGGAATGTTTTTTTGGTATAAAAATGGTGGAATGCAAAAATATGTTTTAGATAGCTATGGCAAAAAAATAATTCAAAGCCAAACTTTATATGATTTGGTTCGTGATGGTTTGGGTTTTTCTGGAGAACGTCATACTTTGATTTTATTTTTGAATAATACTGAACTTCGTCCAGGAGGTGGATTCATTGGATCTTATGCAGTAGTAAGTGCAAACAATGGGATACCTAAATTATTAAAAGTAGAAGGTACTGAAATTATAGATAATTATTCTTCTTCTTATTTGGAATCTGTTCCACCAACTGTTATTAAAAAATATCTAGGTGTAGAAAAATGGTATTTTCGTGATAGTAATTGGTCGCCAGATTTTGTAGAATCTGCCAAGAAAGGATTGGAATTATATACTAAAGAGCGCGGAACGTCAGCGGCAGACATAGATTATGTTGTTGGTTTAACTCCGACAGTTATTAAAGAGGCTTTGAAAATAACTGGACCAGTAAAAGTAAATGGAATTGAATTTACAGCTGATAATTTTGTAGAAAAATTACAATGGGAAGTAGAATATGGCTATGCACAACAAGGTATTTCTTTTGATGAACGAAAAAAAACATTACAAGATTTAACTAAAGCGGTTTTCCTAAATTTAGGAAAAGATTTTCTAAAATATAATCAAGACTTCATGAATTTGAGTAAGAGAATGCTCAAAGAAAAACAAATTATTATTTATTCTACTGATGCAACTATTGCCAAAGGTTTACAGTCTGAAGGGTGGAATGGTGAAATAAAAAAAGAGCAAGGAGATTTTGTTTTGTGGGCTGATGCAAACTTAGGTGCGTTAAAAACAGATTTAGTGATGGATAGAGAATTGGTTTATACATTTTTTCCAACTACTAGTGGAAAATATTTAGCCAAAGCTACTATGAAATATACACATCGTGGAGAATTTAATTGGAGAACTACTAGATACCGTGCTTATGCAAGAGTTTTTGTCCCTGAGGGGAGTGAATTTATAAAAGCTGTTGGTGCAATGAATAAAGAAAAAAGCGATGAAAAACCCATAATTGATTGGGGAATAGAAAATGGTAAACAATGGTTTGGTACTTTTATTGCTATCGAGCCTGGTAAAAAAGGAGAATTAACTTTTGAATTTTATTTATCACCAAAAATAATAGCTTTGATTAAAGAAAATAAATACAATTTGTTGATTCAAAAGCAAATTGGTACCGAAGCTCACAAATTGACATTAAACCTTGATTTTGGTAAAAATATTAGTAAAGCTAATCCAAGTGAAGATGAAAATAATTATGGAGATAGTAAATTCGTATATAATGGAGATTTGCGGTTAGACCAGTCTTTTCAAGTGGAATTAAAGTAATTTTATTTAAAACTTGCAACTTTTAACTTGCAATTTGTAACTTAATGGTATGTTTATTAAGAAAGTTGGGATAGATTTGGGTACAAATAATGTTTTGGTTTATGTTCCTAAAAAAGGAATTATTGTTAATGAACCAGGAGTAGTGGCAATTTCCAAATCCGATGGGAAAATTTTGGCTGTAGGTTTAGAAGCCAAAGATATGACTGGTCGTACACCAGATGATATTATTGCTGAACACCCACTCAAAGAGGGTGTAATTGCTAATTATCGTACCACTGAAGCGATGTTACGTTATTTTATTAATAAAGCTTTAGGAGGAATTCATCTTTTTCGTCCGGAAGTTATGGTAGCGGTTCCAGCAGGAATTACTTCTACTGAACGCCGTGCAGTTATCGACGCTACTATTGCAGCTGGAGCTAGAGCAGCTTACTTAATAAAAGCACCTTTGGTAGCAGCTATTGGGGCAGATATTCCAATTGGTGCAGCTTCTGGACATATGGTAATAGATATTGGAGCGGGAACAGCAGAAATTGCCGTTATTTCTCTAGGTGGTATAGTTTCTTGGGGGTCAGTTAGAATTGGTGGAAATAAATTTGATCAATCTATCAGTGATTTTGTACGTCGTAAATATAATTTAGAAGTTGGAGTGCATACCGCACAAGAAATAAAAATTATGGTTGGCTCAGCAATGTATATTGCAAAACCTTTGTCAGTAGATATAAAAGGTAGAGATTTGATTACTGGATTACCACGTATAGTTAATGTAACATCAGATGATGTTACGGAGGCTTTGCAACACGATTTAAATTTACTTATCAACGCAATAAAAGATGTTTTACACAAAACACCTCCTGAATTATCTGCAGATGTCATGGATAAAGGTATTATTTTAACCGGTGGCTCAGCTTTACTTCGTAATATTGATGAGCTTATTACTCAAGCAACTGGTGTACCGACTTATGTGGCTGATGAACCGATGTTTTGTTCGGCGAAGGGTACAGGAATTGCACTGGAAAATATTGAAAGTTATAAACGTAGTATTTTGGCGACAAAATAATACTGGACTTCAGTCTACGGACTTTGGACTTCGCGAAGACTGTAGTCTATAGTCTGAAGACTTGTATGAGCTAAAATTTATTTTTTTATAAAACAGGTTTATTGTGAGGAATAAACAAAGTGTGTATGACAATAGGTATTGAAGCAAATCATGCTAACAAGGAGCAGAGGACTGGGGTGGAAAATTATTGTTGGCAGATAATAAATAATTTAAAAAAACAAATACCCTCGGATGTGAGGGTAATTTTGTATTCTCAAAAACCTCTTTTACCAGGGTTAGGTGAAAATATGCCAAAAAATTGGGAAGTAAAAATTTTGGCCTGGCCATTTGGCAAACTATGGAGTCAATTTCGACTTTCTTTTGAGCTTTTAAAAAATAAACCTGATGTTTTTTTTGCTCCTGGACAATTAATTCCATTTTTTTCTCCCACAAATACCGTGGTTACGGTACATGACAGCGCCTTTATGGTTTTTCCAAAAACATATAGATTTTTTGGTAGGCAATATTTGAAATGGATGAATAAACGAATTGCCAAAAAAGCTAAAATAATTATTACACCTTCACAGTTTAGTAAAAATGAATTTATCAGATTGTATTCTTTTCCAGAAAATAAAATAAAAGTTACTCCTTTAGGTTATAATGAAGAAATTTATAATATTTCTAAAGATTTTGTTTATCCGGAATTAAAAACTGACAAACCTTTTATTTTCTTTGTTGGTCGTTTGGAAGATAAGAAAAATATTGGTGGACTTTTGGAAGCTTTTGAAAAAATAAAAAGCAAATATGATGTAAATTTATTATTAGCTGGCAAACCTGGATGTGGTTTTGAAAAAATAGCCATTAAAATAGAAAATTCTTCTTTTAAAAAAGATATCATAACACCAGGTTGGTTGTCGGATGAACAAATTTCCGTTTGTTTTAAAAAAGCTTTATTTTTTGTTTTTCCATCTGTATATGAAGGTTTTGGTCTACCGCTTTTGGAAGCTATGGCTTGTGGATGTCCGATTTTAGCTTCCAGTGGTCATTGTTTGGAAGAAGTTGGAGGACAAGCAGTAGAATATTTTGATTCAAATAAAATTGAAGATTTTGTTCAAAAAATGGAAATGTTGATTTTGGATGAAAATAAGCGAAAAATGCTTAAAGAAAGAGGTTTACAGAGAGTTTTGGAGTATTCTTGGCCAAAAACAGCTTTTAAAACAGCAGAAACCCTACTTGGGTTGCAAAATTAGCAAAATCTTGGTATATTAATCACTGAAAACATGTGTTTATAGGAAATAAAAAAAATGTAATTTTTTTTGAAAAAGCCATGGAAAATGGTGGTCTTTCGCATGCTTATTGTTTATGTGGTCCGGAAAGTATTGGTAAGTTAACTTTAGCTAAACAAATAGCAGCTAAAATATTGAAAAC
>Ga0116171_10001502_pt1 | contig 23111 bp, 20 predicted proteins | sample AD_JPNHW2_MetaG_FD_89798 | JGI IMG/M metagenome (GOLD analysis project Ga0116171, IMG submission 89798) | Active sludge microbial communities of municipal wastewater-treating anaerobic digesters from Japan - AD_JPNHW2_MetaG | ecosystem: Engineered > Bioreactor > Anaerobic > Digestate | place...
AAATGTGAAAAGGATATTGATTCAAAAAAAATTGTTTTCAGGAATATTGAAGGATGCATCTGTAATACTTGTAATAACCTTGTTTTAAATCACAAGAATATTGTTCATTTATTCAGATTCTTTAGACCAATTCTCAAAGGAAAACATTTTCTAAGAAAACGAATATTAAATAAAAAAAGAGTTATCACCTATGATCCAGAAAGGCTTATACTTTATGATACAAAAACAAGGACTCTAAGTGCTCCTTTATCAGAACTAAGCATTTGGTTAAATACAAATAATCAACTCGATGAATCAAAAGTTCTAGCAAAACCAATTACTGGCTTTATCATTAAAAATATTGGACTTAAATATATAACCAAACAGGATATTAACACAACTCAAGACTAGACCATAGTGGCTGAAATTGAAATTGTTATTACCTTTAGCCTATACAACAACTAATCGACTAATTATATGAAAACAAGAGCATTACAATTAATACTAATTACTATAAGCATAACAGTATTTTGCACGTGTAATAGAACTGAACATCAACTAACCAAAGCAGAAATGAGAAGCATTGTTGAAAGCAGGAATGAGCAATTAGCCGAGTGTTTTAAATCGGGCGATGTAGAAAGGCTTGCCCTTATGTACTCCGATTCTGCTAAGCTATGTCCAAATGGTTATCATTTCATTTATGGTAGAGATAGCATTAAAGCATTCTGGGCAGAGGATTTTAAAACATCTAAAACCATAGAGATGCACACTAACATTCTAACTATCGATGGCAACATTGAGGTAATATATGAAACGGGGCTGGCAACTTCAAATATTATTTACAACGACTCCATTTATAACCCAACGGTAAAATACATTAACGTTTGGCGTAGGCAATCCGATGGTAGTTATTTACTTGATATTGATTTTTGGAATAAACCCAAATAGAAATTTTTGAAATACCTATTTAATATTTATTGCCATCAACTTTTAGACATTATCAAGCAATTCGTTAATTTCGAGGTTTAATTTATTACATGATTATGGCATCACAAACACTCTCCAACTTTGAGGAAAAACTAAAAAGTTCTTTTCCAACACCTGATAACATTCCTGCAGAGGTAAGGATTGATGGAAAAAAATACGAACCGCTCTATTTGCTCGATGGGAAATTACTAAAATGGGATGGTCCTCTCGATGATGTGAGTTCTCCTATATGTATCAATGAAAATGGTCTAGTTAAACGAACCATTATTGGGCAAGTTCCATCAATGGATGCAACCTCCGCCATGGAAGGTGTTTATGCTGCCACTCGAGCATGGGATAATGGACGCGGAGAATGGCCAACAATGAGCGTTAAAGGACGTATTTGTGCTGTTGAGAAATTCGTTGGGCAAATGCGATTGGTTCGCGACGAGGTTGTAAAGCTGATGATGTGGGAAATTGGTAAAAGTTTAGAAGATAGCTATAAGGAATTCGACCGTACCGTTGATTACATCATAAAAACAATTGATGCCTTAAAAGAAGTTGATCGAAATAACTCTCGCTTTAGTCTCGACGATGGAGTAATTGCTCAGGTTAGAAGATCTCCCCTTGGAGTTTGCCTCTCGATGGGACCTTTCAACTACCCATTAAATGAAACCTATACAACTCTCATCCCCGCTTTGATCATGGGCAACACAGTTGTTGTAAAACCCCCTAAATTCGGAGTATTACTGCATCAACCGCTGCTAAAAGCATTTGCAGAATGCTTCCCTAAAGGAGTTGTTAACTTTATCTATGGCGATGGTGCTAAAATTATAGGGCCAATTATGCAAAGCGGATTGGTTGATGTACTTGCGTTTATTGGCTCAAGCCGCGTTGCCGACATTCTAAAACATCAGCACCCACGCCCTCACAGGATGCGCTGCATACTTGGTCTTGACGCTAAAAATCCCGCACTTGTTATGCCCGATGCCGATATAGATCTTGCTGTGCGGGAGTGTGTAACGGGTAGTCTATCATTCAACGGACAGCGATGCACAGGGCTTAAAATAATGTTTGTACACACATCGATTATTGATCAATTTCTAAAAAAACTGGTCGATGCAATTGATAAACTGCCTCAGGGTATGCCATGGGAAAAAGGAGTTAAGCTCACACCATTACCTGAGTTCAATAAAACAAATATTCTTAAGGGTTATATTGACGACGCTCTTGCAAAAGGTGCAAAAATCATGAATCAGGGTGGTGGTTCTTTTTACGAAACCCTATACCATCCAGCAGTAGTGTACCCTGTTATTCCTGACTCCAAATTATACAGCATTGAGCAATTTGGCCCCATAGTTCCTGTTTGCTCCTACAGCGATGAAAAGGAGTTTCTTGATTTTGTAACAAATTCGAACTACGGTCAGCAGCTTAGCCTTTTTGGAAATAATCCCAAAATCATGGCCCAACTAATTGATCGGTTAACGAATCAGGTTAGTCGTATAAACATTAACTGCCAGTGCCAGCGTGGTCCCGACACATTACCATTTACTGGTCGTAAAGATTCTGCTGAAGCCACGCTATCTATCAGTGATGCCTTGAGATGTTTCTCTATTCGTTCGCTAGTCGCTGCACAATCAAATGAAAACAACAAGGATATTGTTCAGAGTATAGTTACAAGCCGTTATTCAAACTTTTTAAATACCGATTTTATACTCTAAATAAACCTAATCGAATAAATATTATTTCAATTAGTTAACTCAAGTTGCTACCTATTGCAATCTTCTAAAAAATTGAATTACAAATATTAATTAACGATTTAAGATATTTGAAGTTTAAAATATACAAAGTACTGATTTTGTGAATGATAACATTTTGTCTTTAGCTCTTCTAAAATCAAAATTCGTTGATCGTTGATCTTAAATCTTTTATAAATAAAATAGCTGGCAACTTAAATTAGTTAGGAATTATAAATAAACCAAAAAAGTTGAACCATGACTTTTCAAGAAATAGAGCAAAAGGCCATTGAGTTTAGAAATGATAGGAATTGGGAACAGTTTCATCAGATAAAAGATTTACTTCTAGGCCTCAACATTGAAGTTTCTGAACTTCAAGAGCTGTTCCTCTGGAAATCAAAAGAACAGCAATCGGAGATTAAAATTGAAAGGATTAATGAAGAAGTTGCCGACATAGCTATATACCTAATATACATTTGCAAGCATTACAACATCGATCTGATTAAAGCCATAAACGAAAAGATTGACAAAAATGCCATTAAGTATCCTATCGAGAAGAGCCGTAATTCAAACAAGAAGTACAATGAGCTTTAAACCCTAGATATATTCCGCCTTCTTTGGAGTAAAAGCAAGAAACTTATAATTGCCATAAGAGTTAATATTAATATCGTAATGGGCGAACCAAGGTAAAGGTTAAACCTATCGGGTTCACTCAGTATTTTATTGGTTTGGGTTTCTGTATGAATAAATCCAAACATAACTAACAACCAACCTACATGTAGTGCCCAAGAATAGCCAATATGTCCTGTCCTTAGAATAAGATTGTTTCGAATTGCACCAACGGCAAACAGCGAAATAAGGGAGTAAAAAAATAATTCCCTTATCGCGAAAGATTGCTCTTGAAATAATCCTTTATTATTTTGTACACTAACAACGATTACCTACAGAATGTAAAAATCGTTGGCTTAACAAGCCTTTCAAAATCTTTGTAGGAAAGTTTAATTAACTCGCGATGAGATCCTGCATTAAAGGCAATCTCCTCGTCATGAGTTAATTTTTCAGCGACATAAACGGCCATTCCATAAAGGTTACCAAAAGGGGGCATTGCACCAAGTTCACAATCTGGGAATAATTCTCCAAACTCCTTCTCAGATGAGATCTCCATCGAATTGGCGTTTAAAGCGCTTTTCAGCAGATCGAGATTGATCTTGCATGAAGCAGGCAAAACAGCCATGATTAGCTTACCATCGACTTTTAGAACTATTGTTTTAGCGATGTCCTTGCCAGAAATATGGGCAGATGCTGCTATTCGTTGTGCAGTATAAGCCAATGAGTGATTGATTGTAACATACTCTATTTTCTGGCTATCCAGAAACTCCTTTAATTTTTTTACTGGCATAGTAGGCTTCTTTTTCAAGAAAAGTTACAGCGTAAAAAAATCAAAATCAACTTTATTTTATAGAAAAAAGAAAGCAACTTTTCATTCTACCCAAACACACATTCTCGGACTGTTTCAATTTTTCCTGAATGACAACCAATATAAAATGTTTATAGAATATCTGGCTTAACTTTTTTGTTATAAGCCTTCGCTTTTTGATACAAAAATAAAGACGAGGTGTTACCTCGTCTTTGGGAAAAATGTATAAATACAATTATCGCAAATGGTTAAAACAATGATTACTTCTTAACAACTTTTAATGATTCTGCCCAATCGCATAAAATTTTAATTTCATCCTTTGTTAACGTCGCATCAGGATGTTTTTCCAAGAAACCCTTTGGGGGCATTTTACCTTTAGAAACAAAATTGCAAATAGATTTAGCTTTTGAAGCTTGTTTCTTAGATGAAAGTTCATTCCATTTTGAAAAATTAAGCAGTGATAATGGTAACCCTTTTGCTGGTTCTGCATGACAATTGAAGCATGATTTCTGAACAATACTTACAACCTCAGGTGGTAATTGCTTTTTCTCGTCACCTCCGTTTTGGGGATTTTGAATTAATGAGGGACCTGCTAGCAGCTTGGTTAACACCAAAACACCTACTAATACTAAAGAACACATGACAATCTTTTTCATTTTCTTAGTTTTTAGTTATTATGTTTTAGACTCCTATTTATATTAACGAAATCAATTAAAAAAGAAATTTTCATTTCAATGTAATCCAAAGTCCACAACACCAAATTTAAATTAAGTTTTCAACAAAGATGCTTTTTCTTGAATTAATCTTATTTTAAAATTTTTTAAAACCTTTTTTTTTACAGACTTCATTTATAATAAAAACGATTAGTTGCAAAATCAAAAAAATGTTTAACCTGTTTTTAAAAATATTAAACAATTGAATTACAACGCTGTTTTTAAAATTAATAGTTGGATTGAGTTGTTTTTTGCACTATATTAAACACAAAAAACACCAGAACACTATAAAGTTACAATTTAAGAAAGTCATAAGAGTTTCAAAGGATTATTATTCATAGAATAAGTAACAAAAACGAACCCTCATGGAAGTCAAAATCCCTATGAATAGTGGTGATCGAAATAACGAAAAAAACGAAATACCCAAAATTCTAAAAAAATATCAGAATTCAGATTTTGGAATTCAACAACGGGTAATATTCTTTTATCGCTTATGTATAGCAATAATCATTAGTTTATTTTTAATGATGTCCTATACAAGCTATGTTCAAATTATTAATCCCATTTACGGCAGACTCTTCCTCCCAGTATTAATACCAGAATTTTCAATAATGGTTTTAACAGTGATAAGCCTTGCTCTACTTATCAAGGGTTATTTTTGGTTTTCAACCCAAATGCTTCTAGTAACCACACTTGCAACGGTTTGGGTTGTTATGTTTCTGGATAAAGGAGGGGCTGTATCGCGTCTTGATACAATTGTTTTTATATATGCTATTCTTTCCGCGCTGCCCTTACTTGTTGACAAATCAAAAATTACAATCATAATAAATATATCTATTAATATTGCAATCCTCATTGTTTTTATCTTTATAAACAAGGATCAGCTAAATTTAGATAAATCAACTGTTATAGATTACATTTCTGATTTTGTAATCTCAGTTACCTTTTTGGGTGTTGTTGTATATAATATTTCAAAAATCAATAAACGATCCTTTGAACGAGCCCTTCAAGACATTAAAGAGCGTCACGAAGCAGAAAAAGCACTTATTGAGAGCGAAAAAAAGTACACAGAAACAATTGATCTTCTCCCTCAAACCATCTTTGAGGCTGATTTAACGGGGAAATTAACTTATGTTAATAAAGTTGGATTCGATATTTTCGGTTATAACTCTGCTGATTTGATTAAGGGATTCAACGTTCTATCAATGATTACTGAAAGCGATAGAGAAATTGCCTCAGAAAATATCAGAAATATTCTTCTGGGGATCCCTGAAAAAGGAAATCAGTACACCGCTCTCCGAAAAGACGGCTCTACTTTCCCGGTTCAAATTTATTCAAAAGTGATTGAAACTAATGGTAAGCCAAGCGGATTTAGGGGAATAATTATTGATATAACTGAACGGAACAAGGCAGAGGAAGCTTTAAGGCAAAGTGAGATGTTCCGCCAAAGGGTTTTTGACAGTTCAAACATCCCAATTGTCATTATGGAACCCTCATCGTTAAAGTATATCGATTTAAATAAAGCAGCACAAAACATATACGGCTTTCGCTCACGCGATGAGATTATAGGTAAAATGCCTATCGATGTTTCGGCTCCAGTTCAGTATGATGGGACACCTTCATACAAAAAAGCAATTGAATATATAACAAAATCCATAAATGAAGGATCTGCGACTTTTGAGTGGTTACACCAAAGACCCACTGGAGAGAAATGGGATGCAGAGGTTCACTTACTTCCTTTTAAATTGAAAAACCAAACTTTACTCCAGTTCTCATTAATAGATATTACTGAACGTAAAAAAGCTGAGAAAGCGCTTAAAGAAAACGAGGAGAGATATCGAAGCCTTGTAGAAAGTTTGAACGAAGCAATTATTGTGGCCGATAATAACCATAAAGTTGAGTATATAAACAAACAATTTACTGAATTGCTTGGATACACCCCAGAAGATATTGTTGGCAAAATTGGTTATAAAATACTTCACGATCCCGAAGATTTTAAAATAGTAGAGAATGCAAATAGTCAAAGAATAAATAACCGATTAAGTAGCTACGAATTAACTTTTAAAGCAAAAGATGGGCGAAAAATTGACTTTCTGGTTAGTGGTGCTCCATTAAAAAATGCTGAAGGGGAAATAATTGCATCAATAGGAGCATTAACTGATATAACTGAACGAAAAAAAGCTGAAAAAGCATTAAAAGAAAGCCAGCAACTATTTCTAACCTTAACGCAATCATCACCCGTAGGAATTTTTCGGACGAGGGCAGATGGGTATACTACTTTTGTTAATCCAAAATGGTCAGAATTATCTGGTTTAACCTTCGAAGAAGCATTAGGTGATGGTTGGCTGAACGCAGTTCACCCTGAGGATAGAATAAAAATCAAGGAGAATTGGTATTGCGATACAAGCAAAGGAGCTACCTCATTAGCCGAATACCGGTTTCTAAAATCCGATGGTTCTATTGTTTGGGTACTTGGAGATGCTATTCCCGAAATAATTGATGGTGAACTAAAAGGATATATTGGAACAATAACCAACATCACAGAAATTAAATATGCTCAGGGTTTGCTAGAATCAAGCGAAAAACGATTTCGTGAATTAGCCGATCTTTTGCCCCAACCAATCTGGGAAGCTGACTCCTCAGGCAGAGTAACATATATCAATAAACACGGGATGGAATTGTACGGCTACAATCAAAAAGAATTTGAGCAAGGAATTAACTTAATTTCAACTATAATACCTGAACAAAGAGGAAGAGCAGCATTTAATATCCGAGAAAGATTAAGTGGTAAAAAAGTCAGCAGCAAGGATGAAGAATACATCTCTGTTAAAAAAAATGGTGAACAATTTCCAATTCAGGTTTATGTTACAACAATAAAGGAAAATGAAAAATTTGTTGGTCTACGAGGGATAACAGTTGACATGACAGAAATTAAAAAAGCCAATGATGCCCTCAGGCAAAGCGAGGAGAAATACCGCACCCTTATGGAAAGCATGAATGAAGTCGTTATGATGGTTGATAATGACGATAGGGTACAGTTCGTAAATAACAAATTCACAGAAATTCTGGGATACACACAAGATGAAATTATTGGATCTATCGGCTATGAAAAACTATTAGCTCCAAACGATCAGCTTATTATAAAAAAAGCCAACAACCTTAGAGTTGAGCGAGTTTCAAGTCAATACGAAATTTCATTTATCGCTAAAAGTGGAAGAAAAATTGATTTCTTAGTTCATGGAGCTCCTGTCGAGAATGAAAAAGGGGAGGTTATCGGATCTATAGGAACAATGATTGATATTACTGAAAAAAAACAGATTGAGATTGAGCTTGAAAGGCATAGAAGCCAGTTGGAATTTTTAGTCAATGAGCGAACAGAAGAACTTGCTTCAGCTAACGAGAAATTAAAGGCAACCAATGAGGAACTGTACTCACAGCGAAAAGAGTTGGAAGATACCTTAAATAACCTAAAGGAAACCCAAAATAAACTTATCCAATCAGAAAAAATGGCCTCATTGGGTATTTTGGCAGCCGGAATAGCCCACGAAATTAATAACCCACTAAATTTTATTAATGGCGGCACGTCAGGAATTGAGAGTTATATAAATGATAACGTCAAAGATCATCTTGATGAGATAAAACCGTTTATCGAAGGTATTCAAATAGGGGTTAAACGTGCTGCAGATATTGTTATGAGTTTAAATCACTATAGCCGACGTGATGATTTACCAAGCTCAAGATGCAATGTAAATTCTATTGTTGATAATTGCCTAGTTATGCTTCATAACCAGATTAAAAACAGGATAGAAGTAATTAAGAAATATGACGATAAGAACTACACTCTACTGTGCAATGAAGGTAGGCTTCATCAGGTATTCCTAAACATACTTTCAAATTCCATTCAGGCCATTGACGGTAAAGGAACTATAACTATATTTACAGATGTTAAAAAAGATCATTTTACAATATCAATTTCTGATACTGGTTGCGGAATTAGTAGTGAAAATTTACCAAAAATTACCGATCCTTTTTTCACTACAAAGGAGCCTGGGAAAGGAACTGGCTTAGGTCTTTCAATTACTTATAACATTATTAAAGAGTATAATGGCACTTTAGAGTTTGAATCAGAGATTGGCGTTGGAACAAAAGCAATAATAACCTTACCCTTAAATAAAGAGAATTAATGGCAGACAAATCAGCAACCATTCTTTACGTAGATGACGAGCCTCTAAACTTGATGCTTTTTAAAGCCAATTTTAAAAACAAGTTCAACGTGCATACTGCTGAATCGGGGTATAAAGGATTAGAACTACTCAAGGAAATCCCTGATACTAATATTGTTATCAGCGATATGAAAATGCCCGGAATTAATGGCCTCGAATTTATAAGGCTTGCAAAAAAGGAATTTCCAAGAATTTCATTCTATATTCTTACTGGTTTTGATATTACTGATGAAATCTCTCAAGCAATCGAGGACGGGCTTATCCATAAGTATTTTCGAAAACCCTTCAACATTAAGGAAATTGAATCTGCAATTTTTGAGGTTTTGTAGTTTTAAATTACCGAAAAGAATCTTTCCTAAGTATTAAACTAGACAGCTTGTTTTACCTTACCGCACCAAATATCATACCCGAAAGCATGGGTATTAACCATACTACCCATACAAATATACTAAATCGATGAAACTTTAGAATCATTTTCTCATTTCGATTTAACAATACAATTACGGCCCATACTGCATGAAAAAGCATTAAAAGAATTGCAATATTTCCAGTAATCCCATGAAAAGTTAGCTTAAAAAGTGAACCAGAAAGAATACTCATCGCTGTTGTTCCAATTGTGTCGCATATAAAACCCAAAATAAAAAAGATTGTATGCCACCACTTAAGCCTAAGCTGAATTCTTTCAGCCCAAACACCAATGGTATAAAATAGGCAAGCAATGTTTATAAAAACGATAGCAAGAACGAGAGTAGTCGATTGCATAAGCCCAGTTTATATATAAAATCTACATAATAATTTAGTTCTGAAAGGTAGCAAAAAACTACTTTCAAAGTTTCTTTTAAGAACAAGTAGTAATGATGAAATAACCTACAATACGCTTAACGATACAAATAATGTTTGGTTACTTCTAAACCATTCTCTCTTTCAACAGATCCAAACAGTTACTGCAAAATCCAGCACCTTTCTGATCCAGATCTTCAACATAGGTACTAGATCGCATTACACATGTGGGTGTATGACAGTGTATTAATCCGAGTGTATGCCCTAATTCATGAACAACCTCTTTAATTGTACGCTCAAGTAAAATATTTTCATCAGGAGCAATATTGTACCTCTCGTTACTAAGCCTATAAACAGAAACAATTCCTGTGATCCCGTTAAGATAAGCTTGCCCAAAAATGAATGTTAGTATTGGGACAAAAAGATCAACATTAAAAAGTCCTATAGTTCTATACGATTCTGTTGAATAAATTGTATCAATTTGTTTAAGTATTTTATTCCCATCGTACTGCCTTCGAGAAGGTTCATAGAAATCACTAAGATCAATATGCCCATCTTTAATCTTAACAGGACAGTTCGTTACAAGTGATACTTCCCTTGCAATCCTGTTAAGAAAAAAACTCTCAAAATGTCCGAAAGAAACTATAGTGATATGCTGATTATTCATTCACAAGATGTTATACAAAATAGAAGTCCCAATTACATCACTTGTTTTTTTGGAAAAAGATAAAAGAGAACTTTAAATCATTACTAAACGGCATTACTTCTCTGATCTTTTCAGATCATACTTCTTTATTTTATTGTAAAGAGTTACCCTATCAATATTTAACGCTTTTGCTGCTCGAGAAATATTCCAACTATACTTGTTTAGGATGAGAGCAATGTGATTTTTTTCGTTTTCATCGAGGCTCTCAATTGAACTATCAATCAGGCTCGATTCGATGGGTAAATCTCTTAAGTAAATTCTTTTCCCGTTACCAATTACTATGGCCCGTTCGATCATATTCTCAAGCTCACGAATATTTCCAGGAAATTTAAATTCCTCTAATCTTTTTAATGCCGAGGGGTCAATTGTAACAGGAGGTTTATTCATTGAGTTGCAATATTTCTTAATAAAATACTCAACTAGAATAGGAATATCACCTGCTCTTTCGCGTAATGGGGGAACATGGATATTAACCACATTTAACCTGTAGAATAAGTCTTCACGAAATGCTCCGGTTTGCACCATAATCTTCAAATCCTTATTTGTTGCACAAATAACTCTAAAATCAGATTTAATTTCCTTATTCCCTCCTACCCTTATAAAACTCTTTGTTTCGAGTACACGAAGTAACTCTACCTGCATCTTTGGTGAGATAGTTGCAATTTCATCTAAAAAGATAGTGCCACTATCGGCCATTTCGAACCTTCCTTTACGATTGTAAAGAGCTCCCGTAAATGCTCCTTTTTCGTGACCAAACAGTTCGCTTTCTAAAAGACTCTCTGTTAATGCTCCGCAATGAACACTAACTAATGGAAAAAACTTTCGAGGTGAATTAGCATGTATTGCTCTAGCTATTAGCTCCTTTCCTGTTCCACTTTCGCCAGTTATTATCACTGATGTGTTAGACTGAGCAACACTCTCAACTTGTCGAAGGACACTTTGCATTGCATCACTCTTCCCAATAAGATCCTCAACGCTTTCTAATGTAGCAACTTTTTGCTTAAGAGCTTCATTTTCTCCAGCAAGAGAAATTTGCTTAGAAGCGTTACGGACTAAATGAGAAAGATCATCCGGATCGAATGGTTTTGTCACGTAATCAAAAGCTCCGTCTTTTAATGCTTGAACAGCAGTATCAACCGTAGCAAAAGCAGTCATTACAATTACAATAATATCCTTTTCAAGAGCCTTTATCAGCTTCAGCATCTCCAATCCGTCCATCCCTGGCATTTTGATATCGGCAAGAACAATATCAAAGTTATCAGATTCAAGAATTGAAAGGGCCATTTTTGCGCTATCCGCGCACTCAACGCGATAACCGTCTTCAACAAACCAGTTGTATAATGAATCTCTTACCGATTCTTCATCATCAACAACTAAAATCGAGATTTTTTTTGTCATTGTTTTATCACGTTACATCCTTAACTAATGGTAGTATTATGGATATTGTTGTACCTTTTCCGGGCTCAGATTTAACCTCTATTTTACCTTTATGATTTTGAATAATTCCATGTACAATTGCTAAACCCAGTCCATGCCCGCTTGTATTCTGTTTTGTTGAAAAAAACGGTTCAAATACATGAGGAAGATCTTCTTTTGATATACCAATCCCATTATCAACAACATCAATCTTTATAAAATTATCATCAATATTTTTTGTTCGTAGAATAACCTCGGCATTTTCGGTAACGGCTTCAGAAGCATTAACTAATATTGCCATAAAAGCCTGCTTTATTTGATTAGGGCTACAGTATATTAAATCAGCGTTAGACGAGAAGTCGGTATAAAAAGAAACATTAGCAATCTTCATTGAATGACTCATCAGTTCACAAGTATCCCTAAGCACTTCGTGTATATGCTTTGGTTCAAAATTTTCTTGATCCTTTCTTGAGAAATCGAGTAGTCCTTTTACAATATCACCACATCGCTTGGTTTCATTCTCTATTAGCATGAGTTGCTTTAGCATCAACTCCTTTTTGGCAGGATCGATCTCTTGATTGCTTAACTGTTTATACACAAGTTTGGTATAAACAAGGATACCTGAAAGAGGGTTATTTATTTCATGAGCCACAGAAAGTGAAAGTTTTCCAAGTGATGCAATTCGTTCAACATGGATTAAATCGCTTTGAGCCGCACCCAATTCCTCAGTTTTTTTCTGAACCTTATACTCAAGCTGCTGCGACCAATTATGTAGTTCCTTATTAGCTGCCTGAAGGTTATCAAGCATATCGTTTAAAGCAAGAGAAACCATCCTGATATCACTTAGTTGATTTGGCTTGATCTCTAAACGGGTATCCTTATCACCATTTGCAACAGCTTGACTTGCTGCCACTATTGCTCCTAATGGTTTTTTTATCTTTTTATTGGTAAAAAATATAAGAACCGAAGCTAGCAATAATGTTGATAAAGTTGCCAGCAAGTAAAATTCTGCTGTTGATTTCTTAACGGCATCATCAAGATCGGCTAATGGGATTTTAATAATTAGCGAACCAAGAACATCTTCGGATTGAGTATGCGCATGACAAGAACTGGTATAGCATGATTTTTCATTCAGTATAGGCGACCTTATCAGCAAATGGCGATGCCCATTATCCTTATCGGTCATGCTGCAACCACTTTTCAAACTAATAATTTTATATGACTTCTCCTTCCTTGGGAACATCTCATCGAGATCAGAATGACAAGCGGTACAATGCGGATTACTATGGTTATTGCTATCAGCAGCAAATGAGGTATAAGCCAACTCATTATTATTATCGTACATGTTCACCTCATCAATTCCAGGCATTGTATTTATGATATCAAGTGTGTATTGCAAAGCACTTCTATCGTTTTCGAGCATTGAACGGTATAGCGATCCCTCAACCAAATAGCCAATATTATTGCCACTCTGGCGAATCACAGTTTTCATATGCTCTTCGTTTACTGATAAGAATATCACTCCGAAGGATGCAAAAAGAATAAGGGAAAGGATTGTAATAATAAATATCACTCGTCCGTAAATCGAAGACCGGAAGTTGAAGTACTTATTAAAGAATGGTTTCCCTGAATTACTAGTCTGATTTGTAATCATATTTTCTCCCACTCTTTATAATGGATTAACGGCAGATAAGCCGAATAAATTTATAAAAACTAAATGAATTATTTCATTAACTATGAATAAATAACAATACCCTATAGTTACAAGCAACTTAGGGTATTTTTTTATACAATTTAGACACAAGATTCATCCTAAGGTTGGTTAAGAAAAGTGGCTTGAAAGTCTTGCCAAATTTCTTTTGGCATCTCTGACATTGGATTATCGCTAAGCTCACCACCATCTTGCAAAACTACCATAGCCGGTTGTGCTGAGTACTTCTCAGCTGATACTGATAAAAAATCCTTGAAACGCTCAAATTCCTTGGATGTCCATTTCAATGCCTCTTCGGCAAGGTAGTAACCACTTGTTTCTGCAATCCAACTTGATGGTTTAATCTTGCAAACCCACCCGCTCTTATAAGGATCTTGATTGATTGCATCAGGGTTTTTACTAAGTAAAGAATTAGAATCCATTAACTCTCCTGAAATTGGGGATGAAATCTTTAAGATCTTTCCATTTCGACTAATTTCAATAAGGTCATCGCCTTTGGTTATTTTATCTCCGGCATTTTTAAGAACTTTTAAATGCACCTCACCTGTAATATGAAAAAGCAGATCGTCTAACCCTACTCTTGCAACGCCTGATACATCTAAGTGGGTCCATGCATGGTTTTTCCCAAAGAAAACCCCTTGAGGTACTTCCAATGTACTTGCAGATAGAACACCAAAGCGTTTTTGAAACTCTTTACGGAGTTTTGCCTTTCTGTTAAGCAAAATCCAAAATGGGACTAGAATAGCAAAGAAGATAATTACTGCTATATATTCTATTCCCTTTGTTTCAAATATGTTTGAGTAGCTAAAACCTTCCATTTTCGTATATTTTAAAGTTTAAGCACTAATGTTTTTCATCGATAACCCATGCTGGAGAATTGCGTAAAACAGGCATTCGGTTAATAACCCATCTGAAAATCCAGATTTCAGTAAACATAACTGCAAGTGTAACCACAAATTCCATCCACGATGGGATGTAGCGAATTTCGGCATCCCATCTAAAACCAATAACTGTAACATTAAGTCTATTTAAAATCACTCCAACAATCGTAATTATTGCGGCAATCTTTATTAACTTAATATTGCGTGCTCGATAGCTGGAAAAGAATAACAACATAGGAAGCAAAACAAATCCAACAACTTCAAGCAGGTACCAGTTTCCCATCGAAGTACCAAAATACTCCCATCGTTTACCATGAATAAAAACAATTACCTGAATAAAGAAGTAAGCGAACATTGCAACTGAGCATACCTTTGATAAACCATGAAGGATTTCATCATGTGCATGTTCATTCTTATCACTAATCTGCCATGAGAAGACCTTTTGAGTAATTGATCCTTCAAAAATCACCATTGACAAACCGGCGAAAATGCTAGAAATAAAGAAAAGAATCGGTATAAACTCAGAGTACCAAAGCGGGTGAATCTTATCTTTTGCCATTAGGTATAGTGCCCCCAAGCCCGATTGGTGAAGGGTTGATAAAGTAATACCGAAAATCACAGTTGCAATTGTCATCCCCGAAAGAATTTTCCTAGCACGTCTTACGCCCAGCCACTCGGCAATTGTAGGAGAGAACTCGATTAACTGTGCAATCATGTAAAGAAGGAAGTGCCATGCAACCAAGAAAAGAACTGAACTCGTTCCAAAATTGTTTCCAATAATTGGATTTATAACATTCCATGGGCGACCAAGGTCAAGAAGAAGTGCTCCAGCATAAAACAGATACGCCAAAAAACCATTTAATACCGTTACCCTAACAATAGAGTGGTATTTGTGCATATTAAGTATATAAACCATAAATGTGAGAACATACGCACCTCCAGCAAATGCAACGCCGGTAACAACATCAAAACCAATCCATAACCCCCATGGGACTTCTTGGGTAAGATTAGTGATTGATCCAATCCCCTTCCAAAATCGAATTACGATAAGTATTAATCCTAATATCATTACAGGAAGTGAGATAATGTTAAAAGGTGTAAGCATTTTCCCCTTGGGCTTGAACTCACTTTTAAGGAATTTCCAAATAGATTTTCCGTCATTATCTTTAACATTATATGCGGATAAATCATTCATTATCAACTCCCTGTTTTGTTTGATTGTTTTTTGTTGCTTCGTAAATACCAAGTAGGATTGGTGGTAAGAGGACAAATACAGTAGGCACACTAAACAGAAATCCCTTCGATAGTTCAGGGTAAGATGATTTTTGGATTGACGCATTAAAACCCAATTCACTAATTGGGGTAGGTGTTAAATACATAAAACCCGTTCCACCTGCTTCATTTTCACCATAAATATTGTCATCATAAGATTCTGGGTTATCATGAATTCTTTTTCTGGCTTCCTTAATTAGATCTCGGCGCTTCCCAAACATAATTGCATCGGCGGGGCAAACTTCTGCACAAATTGGAATTCCTCCTTTCATTATCTTATCATAGCACATATCGCATTTCTGAATCTTAGGATTTGGGCTGTGATATTCAAATTTTGGGATATCAAATGGGCATGAAATCATACAGTACCGACATCCCATACACTTTTCGCCCCTCCAGATCACTGGTCCCTCTTTAGTTTTGTACATTGCTTGAGTTAGGCATGCCGCTGCACATGCAGGTTGGTTACAATGCATGCATTGTTTACGAGTATAAACCTCACCTTTTGTTGTTGAGTACGAATTAACAACAACTCTGCGTGTTTCATCGGTTTTTCTAGTTATGCCGACTTTAGGTTCATCTGTTGGCTTTGGTAGCCCATGAGCTTCAGCACAGGCAATCTCACAACTCTGACAGCCACCGCATCGCCAAGAATCATATAACATACCGAAGAACTCAATTTCTTTTTCCTTTGATGTTGAAGCAATACCTTTACCAACAGTAAGCGTAACGCCTGTAACACCAAGAATTTTCAAAAAGCCTCTTCGATCTATACCCATAACTTAATTTTTTAGGTGTTTTAAAAAACTTATGTTATGTTTGTTAAAATCACCTTACACTATCGAGGAAGTGTGTTTGGAAATCCTCCCAAACCTCAGGCTTCATATCTTTTAGAATTCCATTTTTTATTTCCCCTCCATCCTGCATTACAACTTGATATCCTTCTGTTTGCTCACCTTTTAAAACTATTGCTAAAAAATCTTTTAGATGCAAGAACTCCATCTTTATCCACTCTTTGTATCCTTGTGACATTATTAAGAATTGAATGTCTCTAAACCAATTTGATGGTTCAATCATATAAATCCATCCATCCTGATAAGGAGATTTCGCTAAAATTGAAGTGTCAGATTCCAACTCAATATTTCGAGCCTTAATAGTACCAGAGATTGGGGCCTTTATATTAAGTTGTTTCCCATCTTGAATTATAGTTAGGAATGGTTCTCCTTTTTTAACATTTTCTCCTGATTCTCTCATTTTTATTTTTGAGATTGGGCCAGTTATATGTTGTAAGAAATCATCCAAACCTACCCCAACAGTTCCGTCTTTTTCCATAAAAACCCAAGTATGAGACTTGTCGAAATAAAGGCCATCAAGAATTGCAATTGATTTCTCGTCAAAGAAAGGTGTGGCCTCGAAATTAGTATTACTTACTTCTAACCTCTTATTTCTTAATCTTGAAACAATTGAATCTATTGTAAAGAAAATAATTACCAAAACAGTAATTAATATAATTGCTATAGGCACTATATAGCTCCGACTAGAGGAAGTTGTTTTAACTTCTTTGAAATATAACTTATCAATATTTGCTTGCCTTTGGTTATTTGTAAGATCACAATAGCCATTTGAGTTCATTAATTGCTGTCCCGATGAAAGTACCCATGTTAAAAATGCTATTTGATTATGGTCTTTAGGTGTTGTGGATGATACAGAGTAAATATTTTGATACAATTCCTTAGGATATTTTCCAATCCAAACACCATGAATTAATGCCTCGGCATTTTCATATATTTTCTCATTAAAATCTATCTTACCATTTTTGTTTTTATCTATTGGCAATGGTTTTATACCATTTACAAAATCATTTGATTTTAGATTAACAATATCTGACATCATGCAAAAGCCAATTGCTAAGGGTTCGTTTCTAATTATTGAAATTAATTCATCACTAGTTTCAACATCAATAACTTTAATTGAACTCTTATCTGCTTCAAAAAAATTTGAAAATCTAGATTTTAATGATTCGTTTTTTAAAGCATACACTTTAACACCATTTGAATTAATGGATGTCAGTTCATTAAGTTTTTTGGGAGTAATCCCATTTAATTGAAATTCTTCGATTCGAGGGTTTTTCTGGTTTATAATAGGGACTATAACATCAACACCAACAACCATTTTCCATGTAAGGCTATTATTAAACTCTGGTAAATAATCTCTAGAAGTAAATCCGAGGTATTCTTTGCTCATATCTGACCCTTGAGTTTTTAAAATTCGAATGTTCACACCTGGATTACTTTTCATAAATGCATTTACCCAATTTGATGTTAGGTTATACAAATCGGGAGTACATTGAATTACCATTGTGTCATTCAATGATGATGAACTATTAATATGTGCTTTTAAGTTACTTATGCCATTAAGGCCAAGAATTGTAAAAGCAATTAAGGTTAAGAATTTTGTTTTCATGCTACTATTTTTTACTTCTTCAATTATCTGTTATTTGTAGTTTTAATTTAATCATCAGATAAACATATTCTTACAACAATCAATCAAGCAGGGTCAATAATAGTGCCGAAAAATATTCTATACCTATCTATCAGATTACATGTATTTTATAAATGATATGCATAAATATATAACAAGTAGTATAGCTGATTTTTTCAACAGTTATCAAAGACTTGTCATCTATGTTTTTGTTATCCAAACCTTTAAATCAGCTGTTGAAATTTATTAGATTGTTGTAATTTTCAACATTTTTATTTAATTTAAGTCTTATCAAATTGATTTTCTGTGAAGTAAAATAAACTTTTATTGTATTTATTTTTTGACTATTATTTATCATCAACTTTAATTTAAATCTCTTCAAACATTCTAAATTCGTGGATGTTTATTTGTGATAAATGAATACAATGGAAACTCATATTCTTGAAGTAAAAGATGTTTATAAGCATTTTAAAGAAGTAAAAGCTGTTGATGGGGTAAGTTTCTCAGTAAAAAGTGGAGAATTTATCGCTTTACTTGGACCTAATGGAGCCGGAAAGACAACAACAGTGGAAATGATAGAAGGTATTCAGGTTCCTAAACAAGGAGAAATTTTAATTTCTGGAATGACTTGGAAAGGAAATGAGAAAAATATTCGAAATATAATTGGCATTTCTCTTCAAGAAACCAGATTTATTGATAAACTTACGACAAAAGAAACGGTTCAACTATTTGCAAGTTTTTACAGACTACCTTCAAAAAGGATTGATGAAGTAATAGATATTGTTAATCTATCTGATAAGAAAAAAAGCTATGTACAAAACCTTTCTGGGGGTCAGCGACAAAAACTTGCACTGGCAATTGCTTTATTAAACAACGCACCTTTACTACTTCTTGATGAACCAACTACTGGGCTAGATCCTACTGCTAGACGTGAAATCTGGAATATCTTAATTGATTTAAAAAAGAATCGCAAAACTTCTCTAATACTTACAACACACTATATGGAAGAGGCTGAGTATTTATGCGATCGAATTATAATCATGGATAAAGGTAAAATCCTAGCACAGGGTACACTTGACGAGCTTCTTTCCGCAAATAACAGTAAGGAAATAATTGAATTCTCAACAAATGACACATTCCCTAACAATTTCTTTTGCGATGATGGAGTTTTTAAATTAGTTTGGGACGAAAGAACAAATAGTGGAAAATTGATAGTTAAAAATATTGTCGCACAGTTGCCATTATTCCTTCAAAGGGTAAACCAACTTGGAATAAAACTCAACCAACTAGAATGTAGAAAGATTACTCTCGACGATCTTTTTATATCTATGACTGGCAAACATTTAGCAGACTAACAATGCTTTATAAAAAACCTCTTAGGTAAGTTATATGCTTAAAAAATCTTTTATACAACTTATACTTGTCCAAATTCGTGATTTCTACCGCGAACCTGCTGCATTATTCTGGTCCTTACTTTTCCCAGTACTTATGGCATGGGGACTTGGAATTGCATTTAGTAAAAAACCTGAACAAACTAAAACAATTGCGTTAGTACTAAACGAATATCAGAATACAAATTCCTTTGAAAGATATATTACCAAATCGACATTCATTAAAAAAACAGATTCTATAAGTGGTAAATCATTTTTTTATATAAACTATGGCAATGAGCAAGTAGGTATTACACATTACATAATAAAACCAGTAAATAGCCAACAAGCCGAATTGATGATAAAACGAGGGAATGCTGCCTTATTTTTATCTATAAACGACAGTACTCTTGAGTACCATTTTGACCGCTACAATTCCGATGCTCAACTATCATACCTTCAACTTAGTTCACTTTTTAGAGGTGAAGTTCAATTGAGCCAACAAAGTGAAGTTATACCTATGATAGAGAAAGGTACTCGCTATGTTGATTTTTTGATTCCTGGATTAATTGCAATGAATGTGATGATGTCGGTAATGTGGGGAATAAGCTATACCCTAATCGAAAATCGCACAAAGAAACTACTAAGAAGAATGGTAGCAACTCCAATGCCCAAGTGGGAGTATATTGCCTCGCATATAATAGCTAGAATAATACTTTGTTTTGTTGAAGCAATAATAATTTTCTCCTTTTCCTATTACTATTTCAACATTACTATTGAGGGAAGTGTATTAGCGTTCATTATTCTATTTCTTTCAGGAATCATTGCATTCTCAGGTATAGCAGTACTTATTGCTTCACGAACAGCCAAAACCCAAGTAGGTAATGGACTTATTAACCTAATTATAATGCCAATGATGCTTTTATCAGGGATATATTTTAGTTATCATAACTTTCCAGATAAGGTAATCCCTATAATTCAAGCATTACCTCTTACTATGTTAGCTGATGGTGTGCGAGCAATCTTTAACGAGAGTGCAGGCATTATTCAAATATGGAAATATATTCTCATTCTTAATGCATTAGGTATTATAACTTTTATTATCGGACTTAAAACATTTAAATGGTATTAATCTTAAAACGTTAAAACTTTATTACTTGATATTACCCAACTAGAGAGTTCCGCAAGATTACTTCTTGCGGCACCATCTACAAGCTTTACATCTGTTAATCCACGTGCGTCAAGGCAAGTACCACAGAGCTTAACTGGGCAACCTTTACCTATTAATCCTTTTATAAAGCGTTCGATGTTATAATAACCATCTGGGGTTTTCTGATTAGGAACTGCACAAAACACTGCATCGGCCATTAAGAAGATCCGAACTTCTGTTTCAGTTGAATCTTTCTTAATTTGATTAGCTAATCTTAGAGCATTGTACGCTTTCTCGCTACCATAAGGTGCATCATTTATAATAAATAGAATAGCCATACTTAACTTAAATAGTATTTGAATGCGAAATATAAACTATAAAGTAATAAAAAAAGAAGTTAAATAGAGAAAAATCAAATTTCATTAAAACCAACAAATTCCATTCCAGGAGAATCAGATGAACGTGGCTTGAATCCTTGTTTTAAGTAGAAATCTTCTTTCCCTTTTGCACAAAAAAGTTGTATATCAGATATTCCGGTCGCTTTGCATTTTGCTACAAGTTCTTTTAGGATAAGTTTTCCAATACCACATTTTTGAAATTCAGGAGCAACTATTAAATCAACTATTAATGCATGTAAAATACCATCTGAGATTACTCTTCCAAAACCAATCAATCTTTCATCATTGTATACACACACATAAAACCAAGAATTGTTAACAGCCTCGAACAATAAGCCTGGGCTCAACCTGTATTCCTTATTCCATCCGGTTGATTCAAATAGATTAAAGTAATCAACTTTATCAGGGGTACTATAGCTAATTTTAAGTTTCACTTTTTTACAGAGTTGAGTTAATTACCTAAATAAAACAAAAAGACAACCACAAACTCTATTATTCAACAAATCTGCATTTTAAAACAAAAACGAAAACATTTTAACCGCTTTACTAATTTGAAAGTGTTCGATTTTGAACTTAAATGTTCGATTTTAACCCTTACGATGATTAAACTATTTTTGCTTTAATAAATCGTCTAAAGCTTCTTTTAGTTCATGATGATTATATACAAACCCCATCGAAAGCAGCTTTTGGGGAATAACATTTTGGTTTGAAAAAATGACCTCATCAGCCATCTTCCCCAAGAACAACCGTAACACAAATTTTGGAATAGGTAACCAAACTGGTCGTTTTAATGTATTACCAACCCCTTTTGCAAAATGTTTAAGAGTAACTGGTTTAGGGGATACCATGTTAAATGGACCTGTACATTTTTCTTCCTCAATTAAAAATTTTACAGCATTTACATAATCATCAATGTGAATCCATGATATTTTTTGAAGCCCATCACCAAACCAACCACCTAAGTAAAATCTGGTTGGATTAATCAATTTTTCAAGAAAACCTCCATTTGAAGATAATACGATCCCAGTTCTAATAAGCACCAAACGACAATTACTATTTACTTTTTTTGCTGCATTCTCCCATTCTGAAACTAGGTTCGACAAGAACCCACCCCCCTTAGCACTAGTTTCATCACACTGAATATCAGAATTATACGAATAATAACCAATAGCAGATGCTTGTATCAATACTTTGGGGGGGTTAGTACAACTATTAATTGCATCAACTATTGAATTAGTTGTGTCGATTCGACTTCTGTATAATCTCTCCTTTATTTTCTTTGTCCAACGAACTGCTATTGACTCCCCTGCTAAATTAATAACTGCATAAGCATCATTTAGGATTGGTATTAGAGCCAAAGAATCTAAGCCATTCCAATATTCAACATCAATTTCATCATTAAATATAGCTCTGGCTTTTTGAATACTTCTTGATAACGCAATCACTCTATACCCAGAGTTCACCAAAAAAGGAATAAGGCTACGACCAATCAATCCTGTAGCACCAATCACAACAATCTTTTTACCTAAATTATTCATCTTTCAAGATTTTAAAACTCTGCAATAATGCCTATTGTTGGGAGAATTGTTCCTGAACCTTCACTCTTTAGCTTTTTTAGTAGGTATCTATTTGAATCAGAAGGATCAACTACGGGGTTCTTATTCTGATCTAAGACCACAACCCATTTATCAACCTCTTCACTTTTAAAATTGTATAGGTTTTGAACATCAATATAGAAGTTTAATGTCCATTTCTTTAAATAGTACATCTTATCAATCCTTACATCAAGCTGGTGGTAAGGTTTTAACCTTTCACTATTATACTTACTATAATCAAGATAACCGTTTGGCTGCAAGTTCCATGCCTCAATAATACTTGACTTATTTAAATCGTAAGGTGTATAAGGCTCCCC
>Ga0116171_10001503_pt1 | contig 23106 bp, 51 predicted proteins | sample AD_JPNHW2_MetaG_FD_89798 | JGI IMG/M metagenome (GOLD analysis project Ga0116171, IMG submission 89798) | Active sludge microbial communities of municipal wastewater-treating anaerobic digesters from Japan - AD_JPNHW2_MetaG | ecosystem: Engineered > Bioreactor > Anaerobic > Digestate | place...
CGATTTAATCTCGACGATGGAACTCGGGTTCGTAGTTATTACACCGGTTTTCGCTCAGATAAGTTTGACAATGAAGATACTGGCGATAAATCTTACGAATCTACGGAATCTGAAGAATCTGCTGAATCTGAGAAACCACTGCCATCATTTTTAAGACTCGACGTTATGAAATCGAGGCTTGACACTGACTGGGCTGATGAGTTTGCTCAGTATGCCAACGCAAACGAAACACCATCTAAAAAGTGGGACGATGTTACAACAAAACTTAAGGATATCGATACGTCAAAACTCCACTATGTATTACCGCCTAAAAACCATATTTTCATTGACTTTGATATAAAGGACTCTGACGGTAACAAATGTCTTGAAAAGAACCTTGAAGAAGCTGCTAAGTGGCCTGCGACGTATGCAGAACTCTCAAAAAGTGGACTTGGTGTTCATCTTCATTATATCTATACTGGTGATGTGTCTAAACTGAGTCCTATATATGATGAATTTATCGAAGTAAAGGTCACCAGTGGTAAAAGCGCATTGAGACGAAAGGTTACCAAATGTAATGACTTGCCGATAGCAACAATTAGTTCAGGTCTACCTCTGAAAGGGGAAACCAAAGTGATTAATATTGATTCGATAAAAAGTGAAAAAGCACTTAGAACATTAATAATACGAAATCTAAACAAAGAAATTCATGGTGCTACTGCTCCAAGTATTCAGTTTATATACAAGATACTCGAAGATGCATATAATAGTGATTTACATTACGACGTAAGTGATATGTATAATGACCTGTTTGTCTTCGCACTTGGCAGTACACACCAAGCAGATACTTGCGTTAAACTTGTAAACGAAATGAAACTTCAATCCAAAGAAACATCCGAACCGGTCCACAATGAAGAAAAACCGATAGTGTTCTTTGATGTTGAGGTATTCCCTAATCTATTTCTTGTTAACTGGAAGTTTGCAGGAGAAGGGAAACCCGTTTCGCATCTGATAAATCCTAAGCCATATCAAATCGAAGACCTCATAAAAAATAGATTAATAGGGTTTAATAATACAAGGTACGATAATCATATGCTCTATGCGTGTCTTATAGGGTACACAAATGAACAAATCTATAACTTGTCGCAAAATATAATAGTTTCGGATGATGACCATAATTACTTATTTAAGGAGGCAACGCATATCTCTTATACTGATGTATACGATTTCTGTTCAGAAAAGAAATCCCTTAAAAAGTGGGAGATTGAACTCGGAATTCATCATAAGGAATTGGGCATCCCGTGGGATAAGGCCGTTCCTGAGAGTATGTGGGAAGAGGTGGTCTCTTATTGTGATAATGATGTAATGGCAACCGAAGCAGTATTTAATGCTCGTAAAGCGGATTTCTTAGCACGACAGATTCTGGCTGATTTAGCTGGAATGACAGTTAACGACTCAACAAATAATCTTACCTTACGAGTTATATTTGGTAAAGAACGTCATCCAAAACTGGTCTATACGGATTTAGCAACTGGTGAGCAATTCTTTTAGGAAAGGAGGAAATTAAAATGTATGATAAAATAGAAGGACAGTATGTTTATGGTGACGAGATATATGTTGATGATTATTACATGGATGAACTATGGAGTGATATAGAAGGTTTTCCTAACTATATGGTTAGCGATAAGGGAAGAGTTTGGTCTATAAAAAGTCAACAATTTATGAAAATAAAGCCAATGGATAAGCACGGCCATTTTGGTGTATGTTTATCCATGAATAATCGACCGTATTATTTTTATATACATAGACTTGTTGCAGAAGCATTCATTCCTAATCCAAATAATTACCCTATAGTACGGCATCTGGATGATTTTACAGATGATAATACTCCAGACAATCTTGCTTGGGGTACTCAGAAAGACAATGCTATGGATGCAATTAGAAATCGACGAGCTTATGCCTTGACAAATGAGGATAGACAAAAAAGTTATAATTTGAATAGTATTCCAGTGGTGGCTATCAACTATATTACTAATAAAAAATTATATTTCAAAAGTCAAAAAGAAGCTGGAAGATCGTTAGGAATTCCACAGGCTAACATATGGAAAGTTGTAAATGGAGAACGTTCAAAAGCTGGTGGATATAAGTTTGAAGAGGTGATATATGACTAACCACATAAACGCTTTCCCAGGATACGAATTCGTATATTTCGAGAAGGATAAGCAATATCATAATATGTTTCGTGGGGATGACGTAGGAAAGGGCGGTTTCGTCTACGCAGTTCCTGGTATGTATGGTAATGTTGCGACGTTAGACATAATTTCGCAACATCCAAATTCTATAATTGCTCTAAATTACTTTGGAGAATATACTCCTAAATATAAAGAACTTCTCGATACTCGTATTGCTATTAAAAAAGGAGACTTTGATACTGCTAAAAAAATGTTCGATGGTCGTCTCGAAAAGTATTTACAAAATAAGGAAGACGCAGCCGCTCTTTCACAGGCTTTAAAGATTGCAATCAACAGTTTTTACGGCATGACATCAGCGCATTATTCTAATCCATGTCAAAATCCTCGTAATCAGAACAATATAGTCGCACTTAGGGGAGCCTTATTTATGAGGACCCTTCTTGATGAAGTACGAGATAGAGGTTTTGTTGTAGCACATATTAAGACAGACTCGATTAAGATACCAGACGCCACTCCTGAAATAATTCAATTCTGTATGGACTTTGCTAAAAAATATAGTTATCAATTTGAGCATGAGTCTACATATGATAAAATATGTCTCGTAAATGAGGCTGTATTCTGTTCTCGATATGCTTCACAGGAAAAATGTATAGAACTATATGGCTATGTTCCTGGCGACAATAAGAAACATCCCGGAGAATGGACTGCTACTGGCACTCAGTTTGCTGTTCCATATATATTTAAGTCCTTATTTACGAGAGAAGAAATCGCATTTGAAGACTTATGCGAGACGAAATCCGTAAAGAGTGCTCTTTATCTTGACATGAATGAAGCATTGCCAGATGTATCAGCCGAGGAAAAAGAGTATGATAAACTGATGACTAAACTGTGCAAATTATCTCCTACTGACCCAGCTGGCGATCCTATAGCAAAGCGTATAGACGAGTTATCACCAATTATCGAAAAAGGTCATGATTACCGATTTGTAGGTAGAGTAGGACTATTCTGTCCTATAAAATCTGGATTTGGAGGTGGAGTGTTATACAGAGAATCTAAGACAAAAGGCGGAGCAGTTAGTTATGCGGCAGTTAGTGGGACTTCGGGTTATCGTTGGCTCGAGTCAGAAACGGTTAAGGATGCCGGACTTGAACATCATATTGATACATCATATTTTGAAAAACTTAAAAACGAGGCAGAGGCAAGCATTCGTGAATATGGTGTCGTTGAATGGTTTACATCTGATAAGCCTTATGACAAAGATGACAACGAGATTCTTCCCTTTTAACCACGCACCTTTTACATGTCCTTTAATGAAAGGGAGTGATTATGTGGGAAATATTAAATTTCAAATACTTATTAACCATACCGAAGAAGCAGCATTATATGTTAAGGACCAACTTAAAAAAGCCAAAGTTAAGATTTGTGATTTGCGCGAAGCAGATATAATTAATACAGAGGATAAAAATAAGATTGGACTTGTTTATATATTTTGTTGCGAAGGGAATGTTTTTAAGTTTTTAAAAATGAAACAAAAATACCGCGATCAAATAACTTACGAGGGAATTACAACCCTAATGTAAAAAAAATGAAGACATCATTAACACGGTGTCTTTGTTCTTTTAACCGCTCACAAAACACATGGGCTATTATGAAAACTATTAAATTTTAAGGAGAAAGATTATGGATGAAATTAACCAAATTGTAGGAGAAGCCACAGAAAAAAGTAAAGAAGACATTTTAAGAGCGCTAAGAAAGTGGGTTAAATGCGGACGACCGGGAGTATTTCGATATGTATCAGATATTGATCTGAGAAAAAAAACAATAACCTGGCGGTTGCAGGATGCCACTTTAAGTGCTCTTATAACAGCGGGAATCTTAACGGGAGGATATCTGATTTACAAGAAACTTCATAAGAAGAAAACCGAAAAGTAATAGTCAGACAAAAGAGAATTTCAGAAATGAAGTTCTCTTAATTTTTTTAAAATGAAAGGAGGAAACATGACACAAGAAAAGTCTTACAGGGATACTTTAGTTGAAAATATTAAAGCGGCTGGTAAGGAATTGATTGACCGTGCAGAGCAGATGGTTGCTAAAGATCTAGAACTGATTACCGACTTCAGTATTCATATCAACATATCTACACAGGAAGCTACAGAAATTGATTTTACAACTTCTGTGATCAGTAAAAATAATGCGGATATATTCATAAGAAATATTCAATAAATTTATTAAAATTATGAGGAGAAATTCAAATGGAATTCAAGAAATTGCCAACAATTAAATTTGAAGATGCAAAAATCACCTATCGCAACTTTACTGGTGTTAAAACAGAGTATAATCGGGAAGGTGATAAAAACTTCTGTGTTATTATTCCCGATGATAAAATTGCTCAACAGTTAGCCGATGATGGCTGGAATGTAAAGATAAAACCGCCCCGTTCGGAGGATGAGGGAACTTTCTGCTATCTTCCAGTAAAGGTCAACTATGATAACATACCTCCGGAAATATATACAGTCACGAGAAAAGGCACAAACCTTCTAACTGACGAAACTGTTAAATCGCTCGATAAAGCATCAATTCGTAGTGTTGACCTTGAAGTACGTCCATATAATTGGGTAACTCAGCCCGGGACAAAAAATGAAAAATCCGGTGTTGCAGCATATGTAAAGGCAATGTGGGTTGTACTGGAAGAAAGTTCCTTTGCAGAAAAATATCAGAAACCTCAGGAATAAATGGTTATTTTATATAAAGGGGCTCTTCATAGGGCTCCTTTTTTCTTTTTTTTATGAACATAATAAATTATAAGGAGTAATAAATGATACTTGAACCGAAAATTCAAGAACCCGAAGTTCCTACCTTTCTGGTTTATGATAAAGACAAGCCTATATATAAAGTGCGAGTTAAAAACCCAGATATATTTCAAGTTCTTACGGTAAAATTTGATGACAATATTGTACATGCTTTGTATATTCCTGGGATGGATTATTGCATATCTATTCCAGATCATGTTGCCGATATGCTATATAATGAAGTAGGAGAATAGAATGGAGAATAAACCTGACAAAGTAGCCATGCATGCAGAAATTTGTACATATCTTACAGATTTGTATCGCCGAAAAAATAAAGATTATGGCGATTCGTTTACTGAACTCAGACAAGAATTTCCAGATTCAATTTTATTACGTCTAAAAGATAAGTATAACCGTCTTGAAACACTCTGTAAAGTTGGTGCAACTACTGAAGTTGGCGATGAACGTATTGAAGATACTTTCCTTGATATGTCAAATTACTGTATTATGGAAGATATTGAAAGACGTATAGAAGGGTCTAATACGAAAGAAGTTGAATGTGCACTTCTTAATCTGGCAAATTGGTGTATTTGCGAAGTCATCGAGAGACGTTCTGTTGATGGAGATGTCCGTATTACAGATATGCAAGAACTCAAGCAACTTCTTGATAAGGTGTCATTTGAAATTAAAAATCATACAAACAGTATTCATATATCAGAATTTGAACTTACAAAGAAACAACTTAAAGAGGTTTCTGAGGAATTAAATTCTTATAAAGAACGCTGTCATTTGCAGTGTCAAAAAATATATCTTAATTAAAAGGATGATAAATTATGAAAAAAACACAATGGATTCCTGTTTCTGAACGTTTACCAGAAAGACCAAAGTATGACTGGGTTCTTGTTCAAGTAAAACTACTCCCTGAAAACAAATATAATCTTCCTCATGTTGCAGAGTTACGTAGAGGCGTATGGTATGGTATGGGATATCCAGAGGACTTTCCTCTTGAGGATGGTTGCGGCGTAAAAGTTACACATTGGATGCCTCTTCCAGAATGCCCAAAAGAAATGGTTTAAAATAATATGAAAAATATAATAAAACTTGTAAAAAAATTATTTAAAAAAGAAGAAACAGGAACAATTACAAGATGGGCTGAACGCGAAGTCGAAATTGCCTGTAAACAAGAACACAATGGTGCCCCTTATGGCGAGTGGAATTACAGTGTTGCTTGTTATGAAAGCGCCCTGAAAGCCTTAAAGTGTCTTATTGGCGACGGACACAGTGGTTACAGTATTAGTATAACACAAAACATTCTCAATCGTCTTATTAATGGGAGTCCTCTGACAGCTATAGAGGACACTGATGATATTTGGAACGGTCTTGATACTCATAGACTTATGACAAGCAACAAAGGTTATATTTCATACCAATGTATACGCATGTCGTCTTTATTTAAACATGTTTATAAGGATGGGACTGTTAAATATGTTGATTTTAATAATAATTATAGCGTAAACATAGATAATCTCAACTCAATGTATCATGGTGGTCTTGTTCAGGATATTATGGACGAAATGTTTCCGATTACAATGCCATATTATCCGGGAAAGGTGACTAAATTCGTTTGTCAAGATTTCTTAACTGACAAAAAAAATGAAGACTTTGACACTGTCGGTGTATTTTATTGTGTAAAACCTGACGGTAAACGAGTTGAAATTAACCGATATTATAAGTCAATAGAATCCGGATGGGAAGAAATAACCATTAAAGAGTATCTGGAAAGAAAGAAAAAAGAAGTAATTCCGAAATATCTTATACCAGTCACTAATAAGGAGGGAATAGTGTGAAAGCAAAAGAATATTTTGACTTGTATGATAGGGCAATATGTGAGGAAGTAGGTAGAGACTGTGTTGAGGTAAACAAACTTTTATTAGCTCTGTCTGGCGAGGCTAAAGATATTTGTGACAAAAGACATTCTTCGAATGACCTTGTTACGTATGCTATACTCCGTGAACTCAACCAGAAATGGAATGCTATTTGCAATTTATTTGAGCGTAAATACCAGGTTGAAATACTTCGTCGTAACGGGTTCAAAGAATTCTGGGTACTTCGTATACCCGATCTTAAAGGAAAAATATGAACAATAAGATGAAAAACTTAGAGAGACGAATGATTATTGCTTCAAATATAAGACAATATGTTGAAATAAAAGAATATGATTATGCCAGTCTCTCTAATATATTAGGTGTTACTCAATTACAAATGTATAAGTATGCGAATGGAATACTTGAACCACCATCTATATTTATATATAATTTGTGCAAAGAACTTGGAATTGATGTTTATCGTATGTTCTGCACAAAAGAAGAGTGGAATAAATACATAAATCATACTAAATAATATGTTATAGGGAGAATTATATGTTACCATTTAAGCTATCCTTAATAAAGACTATTGATGAACAATTCTTGGAAGTTGGTTTTTCAAAAACAGAAGATACTGAATATGCAGTAGTCTACCAACGGTATGATACTGACTATGAATATACTCATGAAATATGTATTCTTCATAAAGAAAACGGTAGGCATCTTGTACAGTCCTATGACCCGGCCTTGTTTGATACTGAGAACCTCGGTTGTACAAATGTCGGACTTACTTCGCATGAGCTTAAACTTATTTATAAAAAGATGAGAGAGAAAGGCTGGTTGAGTAAATAACATGAAACCAATAGCTTATAAAAAAGAAGACACGACGTCGGAAGAATTGATTGCAGAAGACGGTACCGTTTACGTCGGCGAATATACTGATATGCGTATTGACCGTGATACCCTTCCAGAAGGAAAGTTTGCGTATGAGTGCCGTCACGGTGACGAGGGAGACTGGGTTACCCCTGAGACCATTGAGAATCGAGTTTTAATAAACTTTGCCGGAACATTCATAACAGACAAAGAAATTCCACATGAAAATATTTGGGACCTTTATATTGCTCTTAAAGTTGAACACGAGGATGAGGATGATGCTTCAGAGGATTAAAAACTTATTTGGACGGCGCTCTACAAGCAGTACTCTTGACGGTATGATTATTCCTCCGTGCTGTCCAGGTTGTAAACACGGGCATAATATGACCTGTCACAAAAAGGTTCTCGGACAAGACTATTGCCTTGCGTATCGTGTATATTGTTTCTTCGATAAAAAATACGGGGTTAATCACGAATGATATGAAAATATACACAAGTTATTTTGCTCAATTGGATAAACTACCCACTAACATCGTTCCTATTTCCATTTGTGCGAAGGCGCCGGACTTTTATACAGGATTACAGTATAAGGTTTTAGCTCCGAGTTACGACCTTTTACAACATTGGCACAAAAACCACGACATTAAGTATTATAACACAATTTTTGATGCTGAGATTTTATTTTGGTTAACAAGATGCGGTGTTGTACATGACCTTGAGATATTGTCCAGAGGTAAAGACGTTGCACTCATCTGCTATGAGAAACCATTTGAGTTTTGTCACCGACATCTTGTCGCTAAATGGTTAGGAGATGTGGAAGAATATAAATTTTAAAGGAATAATGTATGGCAGGCGTTAGTTTATTTGATTATCAACTCGATGCTCTCCGTAAGATGCGCAACGGTTGCGTTTTAAACGGTGGCGTCGGAAGCGGCAAAAGCAGAACGGGACTTGCATATTACTATACTCAAAATGGGGGAGAGGTTGGTTCTGAGGATTATGTTCCAATGAATGACTCTCCTCCCGATTTATATATTATCACGACAGCTCGTAAACGTGATACAAATGAATGGACGGGAGAACTTATACCATTTTTAATGTCTCCCAAACCCGAATTCAACTATTATAAAAACAAGGTTATTGTTGACTCATGGAATAATATAAAAAAGTATTCAAATGTAATGGGTGCTTTCTTTATATTTGACGAGGATAGGGTTTGTGGGTCAGGCGCGTGGGTAAAAGCGTTTCTTAAAATAGCAAAGCATAACAAGTGGGTTATATTATCAGCCACGGCAGGAGATTCTTGGACCGATTATATTCCAGTGTTCGTAGCGAACGGTTTTTATAAGAATAAGAGCGAATTTATGGACGAGCATGTTGTATACGTCCCTCGATGTACCTTTCCTAAAATAGATCATTATGTTTCTACTGGGAGATTGGTAAGACAACGCGATTCTATTTTAGTTCCTATGGAGTTTGATAGGCATACTATTCAAAAACACGAAGATGTATATGTGCCATATAATGTAACAGCATACAAGAGTGCTATGAGAACACGTTGGGACCCTTTTAAAGACGAGCCTATACAGAATGCAGCCGCTCTCTGTTATCTTCTAAGAAAGATTGTTAACTCCGACGAAAGTCGTCAAGAAGCACTTCTACGTATTTTTAAAGAACACCCTAAGATGATTGTGTTTTATAATTTTGATTATGAGTTAAAAATATTAAAAGGTTTAGCATATGGAGATAAGGTTGTTGTGTCAGAATGGAACGGGCATCTTCATCAACCTATTCCGGAATCAAAGAGTTGGGTATATCTCGTACAGTATACGGCTGGATGTGAAGGTTGGAATTGCATATCTACAGATACAATAGTATTCTTCTCGCAGAACTATTCGTATAAAGTCATGACACAAGCAGCAGGACGTATTGACCGACTTAATACCTTGTATACAGATTTATATTATTATCATTTAAAATCACGCTCTGGTATTGATCTTGCTATCAGCACCGCTCTCCGAGATAAAAAGACTTTTAACGAAATAAAATTTACTAAGTGGGAACGACATAGCCTTGACACGCGTTTTTTACATTCTCCTTTATGAAAATAAATTATAGGGTTAAACTATAGAGGGGGTATATTATTATGTACTTTAAAAAAGGAAGAGAATTTATTGTCGAGGAGGAAAATGTCACAACATTGTTGACCATCATCAACAATCATAGAAGATTTTACGTAACTCACGTAGGTAACTGTGGATGGGCTGATGACGTAACAAAATGGTTTGTGATGTTCGATGCGACAGATAAAGTATTCTATGAAATCGTTAAAGAATTAGCATCAATAGGAAAAATATCGGCCTCGGTAAGACCGGGAGGAATGATTGATTTATGTTTCGAAAAAGAGGAGTCCTAACAAGGGCTCTTTCTTTTTTTTTTGTTAAAAGGAGATAATATGGAATTATTACGTTTATCTGAGAACTGTCGACTTTGTAAACACGTGCTTACTTGCGACCATAAGGTAATGGAATATTTTATGGTCTCGAAACAAGAGGCAGATATTGCAGCACATGGAGCCGCTATGCCAGTTCTTCGCGAAACAGTTAACACTATTATCGATGGCAAAGTTGCAGTTGTGTATAAAGATGAGATGATTAAAAATCTTTATCATGATATATTCAAATCAGCCACTTAATATTTTAAGGAAACTAATAAAAAATTGAGGTAAGAAAATGAGTTATAAATACGATGAGTACTTAGGAGAACACTTTGACAATGTAGAAGCCGCTTATGATTGGCTTCAGGAAAATTTACCAGAATTATTGACACTAGAATATGACCTTGACTGGCAAATATGTTATGGTCATGATCAATCGAAGCGTTCTTTAGATGAATATTCTGCATATGATGATTATTTTTATGGCGAAAAGAAGACAGAAGCTATTGATCAAGCCTTTGATCTAGCATGGCTTCATCATATTCATCATAATCCGCATCACTGGCAGTATTGGATTCTTCATTTAGACGACCCTACCAAAGCGGTTACTGTTGTTGAGATGCCATATAATTATATTATCGAAATGATTTGTGACTGGTGGTCTTTCAGTTTTGCAAAAGATGACCTCACACTTATATTTGCATGGTACGAAGAAAACAAACCACATATCATGTTTCATGAAAAAACTCGCAAAATCGTTGAGGATATTCTAGGAAAAATAAAAACGAAACTTGAGGAATAAAAATGAGCAGGAGTTATTACGGTAACTTTTATATGTATCGTTTAGGCCGTGGATCTGGTAAGTCTCTTTTTATTGAAACTGTTCTTATAAACTGTGGAGGATATATGCAACCACTTAATAATAGACATCCTGACATTAGGAATTCAAATCGTATTCTTGAACGGTTTATATTGTCGAATTACGAAACTAATATGTATCGAAGGAAAACAAATTAATAAAGGAGAATAAAAATGACATTATGAACGAAAAAAGTAATGGTTATTGCATCTTATGCTATACCCTTGATAACAAATTTTTATGGGCGACCGAAAACGGTTTATTGCCTTCTGATTCTGATGAACGCCCTGTAGAAGGAGTTATATTCTTCGATACGATAGGTTTTGCCATCGGTCATTGGCTTACTTATTATCCAGATACTCCTGTAAGCACTGTGTCATTTAGTTTTGTTGAATTTCATACAAATAAAGGAGAATAAAAATGATAAAACTCCAAGTAGCGGATTACTGTCATAACTGTCCGGAATTTGAACCTAACGCTGCAAAATCAATAAACGCAATATTTAAAGACAGTGATACAGACGAAGAAGAAGTGTCTACGACTATTACTTGTACACACGAACGTCGTTGTCGTAGTATGAAAATTTTTATATCTACGCATACATCGAAAGGAACTACCTAAAATGAGCCTGAGTAAATTATCTAAGAAATGCCGAGAATGTAAATATTTACTCTTATGTAATAAAAAACGAATGGAAGAACACGGTTTTTTATCAAGCGCTGCTCAGGTTAGTACGGAGTTTGAGGCGTCTCCAGCCATTCGGGAGTTTGCAAATATCCGTGTAAACCGAGAAATAACTTATCGAGACCAGCTTGAGAAAGAACTTACAAAATCTTTATATGGCGGTCAGTTAAAAAAACAACAAATACTTAAATCATTAACTTAAAAATTTGAAGGAGATCTAAATTATGGAAAGAAGCGTTATTGTTGGAACTGTTGATGTTGCAAATACAGTTAACGACATTTGTTTTAAAAAATGCTCAAAACGTCTTACTGCTCTAAAAAATAAACTTGTTGAACTTTCTCCAAAAGATATTGACGAAATTACGGGAATAGCACAACAAATTTGGCAGGACGCAGACAATATTAATGACATTAAATATCAATGGTCACGTCTGCTTAAAAATCTTTATAATGCTGTTGAAGAATGCCAAAATTTTATTCTTGCCTATGCAACTGAAATGCCTGTAGAAGAGGAGCACTAAAATGGGTCGTGCAAGCAGAAACAATCCAACGGCTATAGCAGCAAGCGAGGGCAAGCTTCCTCCTAAGAAGACTAAGATGGGTGCAAAAGAGTCTGAGAGACGACTTTACGCGGCGGTCAGAGCTAAAATGCAGGAGAAATGCCCAATTCCATTAGATAACTTTTACTTATGATTTATATTTTGAAAGGATAATATAAAATGAAATGTTTTTACCATGACGACGCTGACGGAAAATGTGCAGGCTTCTGGGTTTCCTTTAGCGCCTCGTTAGAAGACCGCTGCGATTCAAAAGATTTTATTGAGATGACTTACTCAAAACCATTCCCGATTGATACAATCCGTACGGGCGAACAGGTTTATATTGTTGACTACTCTATTTCTCCGGATGAGATGCGACGCCTGTTGACAATCACAAGAGATGTTACGTGGATCGACCACCATAAGACGGCAATTGAAAAGTATAAGGATTTTGAGTATAATATACCAGGCATTCGTCTTGATGGGGTCGCTGGATGCATGCTTACCTATTGTTATTTACATCACATGACACGCAATGGGGAAGGCTGTATTCTTCCGTTTGATATGTTAATGACAGCTGATGCCCCGATGTTTACAAAGTTAATCGCTGACTGGGACGTTTGGAAGTTTGAATACGGTGATGATACCAGACATTTTATAACAGCTTTTAATGCTGGTAATTTTACTCCTGAAAGCGCCGCTTGGCTCGGACTTGTTTATATTCAGGATTCTGACTGTAAAACATTTATCGCAGAAGGAATGATAATGACCAAATTCCGTGACAGTTGGGCTAAAGATTATATGAAACTCGGTTTTGAAACGGAGATTGATGGGTATAAAGCCTTTGCTGTTAATATTGGGCATGCAAACAGTGAGTGGTTTAAAAGTCTCGAACCTGGTAAATACGATATTCTTATGCCCTTCGCGTTTGACGGTAAGAAATATACTGTAAGCCTGTACTCAACTACTGTTGACGTCTCTGAAATCGCTAAGAACCACGGCGGTGGCGGTCATAAGCAGGCTTCTGGATTTGTGTGTAAGGAACTGCCTTGGAATCCTTTAAGGAGATTAATAGAGGATATTTTAAAAGAACTTGAGTGTTTTCGGGATGCTGATGGCGTGGAAACCTACGAATCTGGATACCGAGTCGGGTATAAATATGGGCGCATCGAATTGCTTCGTTCCTTATTAGGGATTAATCCGGAGCCTATTACATCGGAAAGACAAATATTATGAACGAGCCTATATTAGGTAAATCATCACATACTCATGGTAAAGCCAACAAATTAATAACGTGGCGAGAATTCTTAAAATTAAGAGAAGCCGCTCAAAAAGTTGCTGACAGCATGGGCTATTCTGTTTATTTAGTAGGCTCTGCTTTAAGTAATGATTACCCACGGGACATAGATATTTCCGTTATTATTCCCCTCGATAAATATGAAGAAGAATACGGTAAGCTTCCAACCATGCAGGACTACTATGGATCGTATCTCGCTTATGTAATCAATAAAACTTGCGCACACCATACCGAACTAATTGATTTACAGTTCTGTATTGACTACTGGCTTGATATAAAGATATGTCCTGATACGTGGTGGCCTGAGAAACCAAAGATGCTACTCGCGGAACCGACTATTATGAAAGGATAAAAAACTGATATGGACGATGACTTTTCCTCATTTATTCAGAAATTCTGTAAGGATATAGCCGATGCGATTCATTGTTACCAGAGAGTTGTTTTTGAGTTCTTTTTCAAAGACTTCAGAAAAGTACGTCTGGAAAAGCCTGAGGGCGCTAACTATATAAGCGTAGGTATTGTCGACGACATTCCTTCTACAACTACTGTAAGTATGGTAGGCTATGGTAACACGCCCACTATGGTTTGCGTTGACGAGATGGACCGAGTAACCGAAGCCTTTAAACGATTGTCGGATTCCATGATGGCTCTGTCGACTTATACGGCGGTCGCAGACTTTAAAGACTGCTTAAGTTCTGGAATAAAAAACAGCAAGTTCTTATCCGCTGAGCATCGTTATATTCCGAAAAGGTTTAGCGCATACATCAACACTAAGAAAGTCCGTCGTAACTTACCTTATCAGCGCCATATTCCCTCGCGTGTATACTGATTTAATAACTTAATATTTTAAAATTTGAAAGGGATTAAGAGATATGGAGTCTTATACTGACTATAATATAGTTGAGGATTTCCCGATATTTTTCATTGACGATTCGCGTTTCATGACAGCTGAGCCTCGTTATATCCCGGAAAGAACTGCTACTTATATAAATAAGAAGAAATATCGTTGTCCCTTGCCTCATCAATTTCATATATATTAGACCCTGACTCATGATAAAAAACTTAAAAATTGAAAGGAAAGACAAAATGGGTAAACCAGTAGCTTTAGATTGGCTAAGTGATTTAAGCTTCAAACAGCAAACAGTATTATTGTCCGCTCTCAGAGGTTGCGACACCGCTGATAAATATGACTTATCAAAGACGTTTATACGTAAACTGAGGGGAACAATTATTCATGACGCCTGTCCATCCGGTGGAGATTTTATGGAGGACAACGTTAGCTCTGACGATATATATTTATTTACGAAATCTCTCGACAAGTATCCGTTCCATTTTTTAATACATTTTATTCATGCTTGCGAAATAGTCGGGTATTTCCACCCTGATGCACGAGTACGGGAGTGGTGGCGCAACCTATACTATACCTTTGTTGCTGCTTTTCATATGTCGCCAGAATCCAAAGAGGATTGTAACTATCGGTTACGTGATGGCGTCGAAACAATCTGTCATAAATCTTGATTTTACTCTTTGAAAGGAGAAAATAAAAATGAAAACAACAAACAGCAGTTCCTCTAGCAGTGCAGGGATAGGTTTTGTAGGGCTGCTAACCATTACATTCATTGTTTTAAAGCTGTGCCACATAATAGAATGGTCTTGGTGGTGGGTGTTATCTCCGATTTGGATATGTATAGCGAGTGTAGTCTTAATACTTATCATAATCGGAATCTATATATTTTGGCCTTTTGGTCGTGACGACAAGAAAAAGAAAGGACAGAAATGATAAACATTATAAGCCGTCTTGAAGCGATTCAACAGGAATATATTGACGCATTTACGCTTGAATTCAATCCATTAAGTCTTAAGCGTGATCCAGATAAAAAACAAATGGCGAAGGATATTAAAGCTAATCCGGAAGCAACACAAGTAATGAAAGAAATAAAGAAAAGCATTCTGAAAATAAAAATAAGCTTATGGTTCCTCGGGGATTATCGACGATCCTATAGTGACTGGCTTGTTTGAAAGGAGAGCTCTTATGAAGTACATAAAGAAACCTTATTTAGTCGAGGCTATGCAGTATACCGGTTATAATTTTGATGATATCGGCGACTTTACGCATGGTAAAGTGCTCCTTTTTAAGGATGAGATTATGCATGATGGTAAAGTTTATTCTGGAAGTATTATTGGTCTTAATGATAATGGCTTACGGAACTTCCGTGAGGGCAACTTTATCGTTAGAAATAGTTATAATACCTATTCCATATATACCAAGGAGGCTTTTATGGCTGAGTACGAGGAGGTAAAAGAATGAGATGTAGAAGAAAATCGGAGCCAATAGACTTTGTAAGACTTGACAATACGACAGAATCAATACTTGAAGCTGTTGGTTTTGTCTTTGATATTTGTAAATACTTGCCCTATCTCGATTTAAGAGACGCTGTCGTAGAAAAGGTTAGAAATAACGGGGGTCTTGATATACCTACCGCTTCCGGCGTCGGCTTCGTGAGGTTTGGAGAACACATCCTAAGGAACCAGGATAACAAACTTGACGCATGCTCTCCTGCTAGATTTAATGATATGTTTGAGGTGATAAAGGAATGAAACCATTAATAGTTTATGCGCAGGATTCATACGGACAGATTACAATTAGCAAGGACATCTTTGAAAAGGCTATATTTGATGCATATGAACAGGGTAGGGCGGACTCAATACAGGTTCAGTTTAACAATGTACCGCTTGTGACCTTTACAGACAACTTTGGTGTAGTACATACCATTGACACATCTAAGGTCTATTCTACTACGGCTGTCGCAAAAGAAGATATTACCCTGTCAGACGTTAAACGTAGAGATCCTTCTTACCATATGCCGGACGACGGAGAAGTACGAGGCAACCATGATTGACTTAACTAAAAATCCGAAATACTTTTATATGTATCAACACTGGGATGGACACGTTGTCAAATATTGCATTGTTCGTCTTATTGAGAATGGTCTTATGATAGTATGCCTTACAAATGTACATATGAATCAAAAGTACAGGTTTCTGTTTGCCAATAATGAAACCATCTTTCCTACCAAAGAAGAAGCAAAAAAGGAATATAAAAGAAAATATTCTAGTGCTCCTACTTTTGATAAAGCATATGGTTCTATTTTGAAAAAACGTTGGAAGAAACAGGGGTGTATAATCGTTGATTGACTTAACTAAAAACCCGAAATACTTCTGGCGCATTGCTGTAGACGGAGTAATTGATAAGTACCATATTTCGAAAATCGGTAACCACAATCAAATGAAAGCAAATCCTGCAAACGTTATGCCCGGAAGAAGTAGTCGTTGGTTTGAGAATGATAAAAACATATTTGCTACTGAGGAAGAAGCAAGAAAGGCTCGAGATATTATATGACTGACGTTTATATTTGTCTAATGGTAGCAATTCTTTTAACCATTTTTTATATTACAGTATATGGCCTTGATTTTCTAATATGTGTTGTTGGTTTGATATTAATTGGACTGATTATTTATATTATTTATATAGTTATTTCGACTATTCGACTATACCAAAAGCTTCCAAAAATAAAAAGTATTAAGATTATTGATCTTACTGAAACCTTTGGTGCTGGTAACGAACCTTCTATTACTGAATTAGATAAGATATTTAAAAATGAGGAATAACTAAAATGAATAATGAATTTAAACCTATGGCGATAAGTTTTATACTCAGTTTTGAGCAATCGGCAAAAAACTCTGCAGTACTTATCATCGGGCATCAGGATAAAGGTAAGGTTAGTATTGTAAACGCTTTTGAGGGGCAGCAGGCTATTGATTTATATAAACTGCTTACTATACCTACTATTAAGGCTTTTGAAAAAAAATAATATTGGAGGAAAATAAAAATGGGTATTGATACATGTGTTATTTGTGGTAAAGATATTTCCGATCTGGGTGTGCAGGTATGCTATGAGTGTAGAAAGGATATTTCCGATCTGGGTGATTGCGAGATCAATTATGGTTTAACACTTGAAGAATATCAAGATGATGCGGCACGAACAGTACGAAGTTCACTTACAAATATACAGCAGCTTCAGGAAGGGTTAATGGGTCTTAATGGCGAGGCAGGAGAAGCCGTCGGATTACTTACAAAACATTTATTTCAGGAACACGTACTTGATACAAAGCACCTCGCTAAAGAGCTTGGTGATGCTCTGTGGTACCTTACAGAAGCAGCTAGTGCTCTTGGCTATAACTTACAAGATATAATGCTGATGAATATCGAGAAACGTAGAAAGCGATATCCAGAGGGTTTTAAACCAGAATTAAGTATTGATCGTAAACCGGAGGATATTTAAAAGAAAGGACTTCATATGTTAAAAGTTAATAGCATCGGAGAAATTACATCTGACAGAAGTGGTTTGGCCTATTTAACCCTGGATATTACTGCACCTTTATATTGGTGGACAGATTTTAACTACAATTTACGATTTAATTATTCTGATAAGTTCGATATGGGAAGCAGAATACCGAACAAACCTTTTGAACCATCGGACTTCTCTTGCGAATATCTTCTCGATGACGACATTGTAGTTAACAGCCGTTATCATCATTGTAACTATGACCCGACAATAAATTTTGCCACCTCTTCAAAAGCAATTCTTCTAAGTCTTTGCGATGTTCTAAATTATTATCAGGCGAAAGCTCTTGAAACAAAAGACTTTGTGTATTCATGGCAAATAATGCAGCTTATTCCATATTCTTATAATCAAACACACGCTGTTCCGTTTAAAAGAAGTTCTTTACTATCCGCATATAAATACGGTAAAAATTATACAAGCGGCAGTTGGTTTAACTTTTATAACGCTATTGACGCCTCTACCATTTGTCAATTTTTTATGGAGGGAATATGATAAAAAACATCGAGACTTTAAAAAAAGATTCAGACGATACTTGTTACTGTGAAAAGCATCTTTATCATCTTAGTCAGGCATTTCTTCCGTTGTTTGATGAACGTCGAGTATATATTTGTAACAATTGTAAAAGGACTTATGTTATTGGCGATATTGAGGATGATGACATACCTCGGATAGAGGAAGTTAAACGCGCTGCAGGAGATAAAAAGTGGGTCTTAACCGGTTATGTACGGCATTGCAAACCGACTGATTTATAAAATAAAGAAAGAGGAATATATAATGGTAACTTTAAAATTTAAATGTAAAACTGTTATTATCCACGAAAAAGCAGCAACAATTATATTTAACCCTACGATATGTGAGGACAATAATAGTTTCTTCAAAGGAAATCCAGGTGGAGAGATATCACTTGTTGATATCAAACTTTCTGAGGCTAAAGACTTTGTTCCGGGTACCGAATATATGATGTATCTTGAAACCGTTGTGGAGATTTAAAAATTATGCTGTTTAAAAAGAATGGTGGTAATATCTTTGGTGTAATACTAACTGCTAAGGAACAAAAAGCACTCGATAAAGAAATTCAGAGACAGTCCAAAGAATATACCCATAAACTTCAAAGAGAGTTTGATGCCATATTTCTTTGGGAACAGCATAAACAACTAGGGCACGGTAAGAAACGACTTTATAGGTTTTATAAGGGTTTTAAAGTTGCTATAGACGCTTTAGTAGCCCGTTACGAATTAGATGACACTGATCAGATTTGGTTATGTACAAAGCAGCTTAAAGACATCGGTGTTGATCTTGAAAAATGGGAGGGGGAAGAAAAATGAAAAAAATATTATGGTTTATTGATGATATACAGCAATACTTGTGCACCTGTTTTCTCTTGATATCACTTATAATTACAAAAAAATCAAAAGACTTTTGAGAAGAGAGGATATCGGCATGAAGGAACCAAGAAGAAATGAAACACATAATGCTTCCGGCTGTCTTGATTTAACGGCCTATAATGCAACTCATAAATATGACGAGTATGTACGTTTTGAAAATTGTCTACATACGTTATTCGCTGTTTGCGATGACCTTGGATTTAAGATTGATGGGCGAGTAGTACTAATCGATCAAATTACAGGAAAGGTATGGCGTTAAAAAATAATAACACGCAAAATTTGCACATCCTATAATGAAAGAGATAGTATATATTTTTTGAAAAGGAGAAATAAAAAATGGAAAACATACTAGCAAAGATTAAAAAATCGATGAAGAGGACGATGTTCCTCAACACCGAAGAAGAAAATGTAACCGATCTTATCAAAATTATCAACCATAGAACCTCGCAGTCATGGTCTAAAAATATAAAAATTAGACTAGGAGACTGTGAGTGGGATAATGGACTAGAGCATATTGATATGTGGTTTATTACATTCAAGGCTTCAGCTGAGGAATGGGAGCAAATTCATAGTGATTTGATGCTAGCGGGGTATGAAGATCCAATGGATGCTTTTCGCAAAGATCATATTATCAGATGGAGAAGGGCCTAACAAAGGCTCTTTTTCTTTGTCATTATAAAAAAAATAAAAGGAGATATAAAATGAAAAACAAATTAGAATATCGTATACTTGGCGAGCCTGTAGATATTAAGACATGCAAGGGTTATATCCCTATAGTCAAAACTGAGAGAGTTTCAACAGGTTTAATTCCTCAGTTTTATCTGCAGGATGAGGACATCGTTATTAGTAGATGCTCTCGTGGTATGTATCGTTCTCCTAATGGCCTGAGATATTTTGCCATCGAATTAGTCGAATATGACGACGATGGCTATGAATGTGATACAGATATTATGGGCTTTTTAATAGGGCCTTAATATATTAATTATTGAAAGGGTGAGTAGCATGACTAGCTTAACTATGATATGTTTGGTTGGGGTGATACTGTCCATTTTTGCTATCGCACTTGGTGTCTTGGAATCTTTATTCAAATAAATAAAGGAAATAAAATATGAAATACTTAACGGATTCGTTTATATTGTCCATGCTACTGGCAAAAACAATAGATCCTAATACAATTGCAATCTTTCCAAAAATAATCAAACTTGATGAAATAAGATTTAACGATGTTCCATTCTTTTCATCAAATCATATAGTTGATATGGGTTTTGCTTTACATACTAAAGCAATTGCAAATTTTTTATCAAATAAAGTTGGCACGCATATCGAAATTAATCGATATACTGAATTTCTGCAATTAGAAACAACGGATACTTTATACATTGCTCAATATTTTGGTCCAAGGTTATTGGACAATGATAATAATTTACCAGAAAATGGGTTTTTAAAGTATTTCAAAGTGAAATACATAAATTATTATTGCGCTGATTTACAAAACGTCTAAGACCATACCAAATAGGATGGCTACGTTAAATGGAGAATTTTATGACAAGCAATTTTATCGTCGCGTATTATTATAATTGGACGAAACTTCCGAAATACTCCAGACATTGCATTATTCGTAAATACGCCGGGGATCGTATAACAATTGAGACATACAAGGAATTATATAGTGCATATAGTTTTAATATAAATTATGAGCATAAATTTGTTCAGAATTTAGATGAACTTGAACCGGAAGTAAAAATTGAATTTGAACCTATGTATCAAGCGATTCTCAATTTTACACTATCAAAGGATGACCTTGATTTAATATTACTTGCGGAACCATTTCTAGAAGCTGGTTCTTCATCTTATTCTACTTTTGGTCGCATCCTATTTGAAAGATATGATGAAAAGGAATGCATTGATAAATTCGAAAGAAAATATCTTTGCAACTTCTTTGGCGTAGATGAGATTCAAAACCCATCTGCCGAAAAACTCAAAGAATTATATGACGCTCGAGTATATAGGGATCTGTTATATAGTCTGGAGTTGGTCCCTGGCGAAAATATGTTTGAAATAGATAACCACGGGACTAAAAACTTTTTGATCAAGCAGTATGGAAAATATAAGCCAAATTTGACATATATTGTAAAGCATCCGTCGGAACTTATGAACTTTAAAGTGAAAAAGTTTGACAAGGAAAAATTAAATACTTGCATTACCGGAGATTCGTTTTATACTTATGGAGAATATTTTGTATCCAAAAAAGGAACAAAGTGTTTCCGTTTCGATGAAAATGGAAAACATATGTTAATCGAGGTAGATTGGGGTGGGGCATTTGATAAATCTCGAGGGTTTGAAGATAAGAGTTTTATCGACAAAGCATTGTATTATCGTTCGGCAGCTAGTAATGGAGGAGGTTGCGGAACAGATTATATGATTATTCCGAAAGGGGTAACCAATAACATATCCATAGACGAAATATAAAGGATTGGTAGTAAATGAAAATATTTAATGGAACAGCAAATGAAATTAATATCATTGAAAACTCGTTTTTTGATCCTAAAGATAGAAAGTATAAAGGCGGTACTCATACAACAACTATTTCTTTAAATCATGAGTTAAGTGCAGAAATAAACGCTGTTTACTTAAACGTCGTAAATCATATTCCTTTTTATAAGAAAAGAATCATTCTTTATGAACCTCTTCCAGAAGGATATGATATATACATACTATCGGAAAAGTATATTCTTGCACTTAAATCAGATTCTTGGTATACTGAAAAATCAATTTATATGGTAAGTGATCCGGTATATACCGACGATGGACAAACAATTATTGGACATAAAGGATTGGTAGTAATATGAATCAAAAAGAATACGTTTCAAAATTATCAGGGATTAAAACAGAAGACATAGAAGCAATCAAAAAACTTAAGATGTTAACTGAATCATATATCACATGTGTAGCATCCATTACAAATGTTGAAAAAAGCATCATAAATAATCTGAGTAAAATAATTATAGGGGATGATGGTGTATGAAAAAGAGAAGTTTTTTAGGACTCGTTTTTGACTTTATCATGGTTTTTGCAACAGGTGGTCTGTGGTTGATTTGGATATTAATCAGATATTTAAGGAAATGAAAAGGTGAAGGTAAAGTGATATGATCCGGACAAGATTACACCGTAATACTTATAAGTAAAAAAGAAGAAGAAAGGATAAACATGTCTAAATACAAGTACTTTAAAGAATTTAAAAACTTAAATTTAGTGGAGGAGGAATACGTACAGCTACGTATTAAATATCGGTTGCCAGAATCGATGCGTGGTCGAAAATGTCCATCCCCCGTAGATACAGCCTACAATACTACATGGGCATGGAATGGTGAGATTTTAAGCGAAGAGGCCAAAGAAATCGATAAAGAATATTTAAAAATCTTGCAGGATCGTAAAATATATGGTTGTAGAGAACATGCAGAGGCTGCTCATGCATAAGTCCTGACCAAAATGGCAGGGAGCATATAGGAGTTTAATATGATATACTTATCAAATGCGTTTTCTTTATCTATGTTTCCCTCCGGACAGGGCATGCTTTTCAAGATGGTTCCGGTCACTGTCGAAGAAGTTGCTGGAAAGGATTTTATTTCAGTGGTGGGTCATCCGGACACGGCCAATATTCTGACAGGGATGCTTGGTAAAAACGTGGTCTGCAATAGAATATCTCTCGCTTTAAATTATAACGATGTTTTGTATGTAGCCCAGTATTATGGGCCCCGTTTGGCGGAGGGTGCGACAAAGTTGCCAGAGGGCGCAAAAATA